>LQAJ01000142.1_pt1 | contig 32993 bp, 52 predicted proteins | sample 1535811 | NCBI WGS metagenome assembly LQAJ01 (sample SAMN04331587, study PRJNA305678) | bioreactor metagenome | isolation source: bioreactor_6 inoculated with Wadden Sea sediment 2nd replicate of a... | place: Germany: Wadden Sea, Janssand Flat
TTTTACCGGATACCGGCCCCAGTTTTTCTTCAGGACCACGGATGTGACCGGTGTTCTGACCCTGGAAGAAGGGGTTGAAATGATCATGCCGGGTGACAATGCCACCATCAATGTTGAGCTGATCGCTCCGATTGCTATGGAAAAAGAACTGCGGTTTGCCGTGCGGGAAGGCGGACGGACCGTGGGTGCCGGCGTTATTGCTGAAATTTTTGAATAAGGGTGAAATAACGCGATCATGCTGAAAACAAAAATCAGAATACGGCTCAAAGCTTATGACCATAAGCTGCTGGACCAGTCTTCTATGGACATTGTCGATACGGCGAGGAAAACCGGCGCCAGAGTGGTGGGGCCGGTTCCTCTTCCCACCCGGATCAATAAATTTACGGTTTTGCGTTCACCCCATGTGAATAAAAAATCACGGGAACAGTTTGAAATTCGAACCCATAAAAGAATGCTGGATATTTTGGAACCCACGCAACAGACGGTTGACGCTTTGATGAAACTGGATCTGTCTCCGGGTGTTGATGTGGAAATCAAGTTATAGATCGTTAACAGGAACCAGAAATGAACGGAATAATTGGAAAAAAAATCGGAATGACCAGCGCCTTTGCACCGGATGGAAGGCTTGTTCCTGTTACCGTCGTACAGGTGGGGCCCTGTGTGGTTACACAGGTAAAAACATCGGAAAAGGACGGGTACACAGCGCTTCAGCTTGGATTTGATGAAACTTCAGTTGAAAAACTGAACAAGCCCATTTCTGGTCATTTGAAGAAGACAACCGACAAAGGGTACCGCGTCCTGAAAGAGTTCCGCACTGAATCAATCGAAGGGGTTGAACCGGGCACAGCTGTCAATCTGGACATGTTCTCCATTGGCGAGAAAGTGACGGTATCAGGCACCACCAAAGGCCGGGGCTTCCAGGGAACCATCAAACGCCATGGATTCAGCCGGGGCCCCGAAACCCACGGCAACAGGAATCACCGGAAACCCGGCTCCATTGGTAACAGTGCATGGCCGGCCAAAGTGATTCGCGGTAAACGGATGCCGGGTCATATGGGTGTTGACAAGGAAACGGTCAAAAATCTGACTGTCGTGGATATTAAGCACAAAGACAATCTTTTGCTGTTAAAGGGAGCGGTTCCAGGGCCAAAAACTGGAATTCTCAAGATTTATAAGACCAACAAATAGGAATCAATAGAATAACCGGTTTTTTGAACCGGTTTATGTTTGCGGCTATGGGTATTGCAAAATAATCGCAGTGATGCATAGCTGATCAAAATTTAAGAGGAAGAATATGGCAGCTGTAGATGTATTGAACAGTGCAGGTGAGAAAGTGTCTGAAACCCAGCTTCCTGATGAAATATTCAGCGTACCGGTTAAGACAAGTGTTCTTCATGATGTAGTGCGTTCCCAGCTCGCTTCCAGGCGGGCAGGGACAGCTGCGTCCAAGACACGGGGCATGGTCAAAGGAAGCACCAGAAAGCTTTTCAGGCAGAAAGGAACGGGAAATGCCCGGGCGGGCAGCATCAAGTCGCCGCTGAGAAAAGGGGGTGGGATTATTTTTGGACCGTCCCCCAGGTCTTATGGGTATAAAGTGCCGAAAAAAAGTAAGAAAACTCGCCCTCAAAATGGCACTCAGCAGTAAATGGGAAGATAAGAATCTTTTTGTTATTGATCACTTCAATCTGGATCAAGTCAAGACCCGGGAGCTGAAATCTGTGCTAGATGCCCTGGATTTGAACGATTTGCTGATAGTATCGGATGCTCAAGATGACACCAATCTGGAATTGTCGTCTCGAAATATCCCTCAGGTGAAAGTGATCAAGACAGCCGGCCTTAACGTGTATGATATTTTGAAATACAAAAATCTTCTGCTGGTGGAATCCAGCATTCAGAATATCCAAGGGAGGTTGAGTTGAGATGAAACAATACGATATCATCAGAGGACCCGTGGTGACTGAAAAGACGACACTTCAAAAAGAATTGAACAATCAAGTGACCTTGAAAGTGGATCGAAAGGCGAATCGTCTGGAGATAAAAGACGCGGTTGAGAAAAACTTCAACACCCGGGTCAAGCAGGTACGAACCGTTCAGGTCAAAGGTAAAGTCAAGCAGCGGGGTCGGATTACTGGTAAGCGCAAGGATTGGAAAAAGGCGATTGTGACGCTGATGCCAGGACAACGAATCGATTTTTTGAAGGTGTTTAAAGAGGTAAACTTATGTCAACGATTATAAAGGCGAAGCCGACATCTCCCGGAAGACGTTCCCAGGAATTCCTTTCTTTTGAAGAGATTACCAAATCGAAACCTGAAAGACGCCTTACAAAAAAGATAAGTAAGAAATCCGGGCGGAACAACAACGGACGTGTCACAACCAGGCACCGGGGCGGCGGAGCGAAAAAGCAGTACCGAATGATAGATTTCAAGCGGGACAAGGACGGCATCCCCGCCAAAGTGACAGCCATAGAATATGACCCCAACCGCAGCGCCAGAATCGCACTGCTGGTTTATGCCGATGGAGAAAAACGGTACATACTGGCCCCTTTGGAAGTGAAGGTGGGAGATATTCTGGAAACAGGCCCGGAAGCAGATATCAAACCAGGGAACTGCATGCCGCTGGAAAAAATACCCACCGGTACCCGGATCCACAACATAGAGCTGAAACAGGACAAGGGCGGCCAGATCGTGAGGAGCGCCGGGGCATACGCCCGACTGATGGCAAAGGAAGGAGATTACGCTCAGGTGCTGCTGCCTTCCGGTGAAGTTCGCATGATACACGTGAAATGCAAGGCCACGGTGGGTCGTGTGGGGAATGAAAAACACGGCGACGTGAGCCTGGGCAAGGCCGGACGTGCCCGGTGGCTGGGCCGGCGTCCATCTGTGCGCGGCGTTGCCATGAACCCGGTGGACCACCCTATGGGCGGTGGAGAGGGCCGGTCATCCGGTGGTCGTCAGCCTTGTACTCCCTGGGGTGTTCCCACCAAAGGCAAGAGAACCAGGAATAATGCGAGAACGGACCAGTATATCGTTAAAAGAAGGGCTAAGAGAAAATAATAGGTGATAAATTATGCCACGATCATTGAAAAAAGGACCATATATTGCACCGTCGCTTTTGAAAAAAGTTTTGGACGCAAAAAACGCCAACAGCAACAAAGTGATTAAAACATGGTCAAGACGGTCGACCATTTTACCGGAGATGGTCGGCATCACATTTGCCGTTCATAATGGAAAAAAATTCATTCCTGTTTTTGTATCTGAAAATATGGTGGGTCACAAATTAGGTGAATTCTCACCCACAAGAACATTTTGGGGTCATGCCGGAGATAAAAAGGCCAAACGGTAATTTTAACGGCTCCGCTTGATGAAAAGGGATAAGGTGTGACATGGAAGTAAAAGCAAGTACAAAATTCGCGAGGATATCACCGTTTAAGCTTCGGCTGCCTATCAGCGAGGTGAAGGGGAAGAGTGCGGAACAGGCGCTGACCATATTGAAATTCATGCCCCTGAAAGCGGCTGGTATTATACACAAGACGCTGGAATCTGCTGTGGCCAATGCTGCGCATAACAACGAGCTGGACGTGGATAAACTGGTTGTCAAGAATGTCATTGTCGATCAGGGACCCTCTTTGAAACGCTTTCGGGCGAGAGCCAGGGGAAGAGCCAGCAAAATTCTGAAACGTACCAGTCATTTAACTGTAATAGTCGCTCAGATCGACTAAGAGGAGGAAGTTAGCTTGGGCCAGAAAGTACATCCGACCGGATTAAGATTAGGCATCATCAGGACTTGGGATTCCAGATGGTATGCAGACAAAGAGTATGCGGAATTTGTCGAGGAAGATTTTAAAGTCAGAAAATTTCTCAAAAGCAAATTGTACCATGCCGGTATCTCCAAAATTGAAATCGAACGGTTTTCAAAACAGATCCGGCTGAGAGTTTACGCGGCCAGACCCGGTATTATTATCGGTAAAAAGGGATCTGAGATCGCCCTGCTCAAAAAGGAGCTTGAAAAATTCTCAAGCCTGAGGTGCTAATTGACATCAAGGAAGTGCGCAGACCTGAAACCGACGCACAGCTGGTCGCTGAAAATATTGCTCAGCAACTGGAAAGACGGATTGCCTTCAGGCGGGCTATGAAGCGCAGCGTCACCTCTGCGATGCGTTTTGGTGCCAAAGGTATCAAAATCATCTGTTCCGGTCGACTGGGAGGCGCTGAAATGGCCAGGACAGAATGGTACAAAGAGGGGAGGATTCCCCTTCACACCCTTCGCGCGGATGTGGACTACGGCTTCATCGAGGCCAAAACCACATACGGCACCATCGGTATCAAGACCTTCATCTTCAAAGGGGAGGTGGTGAATCCGGGTGAACAGGTGATGGCGACAAATTAGTTGAGGTGATTTAGGAGAACAAGCAAATGCTCAGTCCAAAAAATGTAAAATACCGCAAACAGTTCCGAGGCAGAACCAAGGGAACCCCGACCCGGGGGAACACGCTGTGCTTTGGAGATTACGGACTTCAGGCGGTTGAATGTGGCTACGTAAATGCCAGGCAGATCGAGGCCGCCAGGGTGGCCTTGACCCGATATGCCAAAAGGGCCGGTAAAAGCTGGATTCGGTTTTTTCCGGATCATCCGGTGACCAAAAAGCCGGCAGAAGTTCGAATGGGTAAAGGCAAGGGGGCAACCGATGCCTGGGTTGCCCGGGTGAAGCCCGGAAAGATTCTGTACGAAATGGAAGGTATTACCCGGGAGACGGCCAAGGAAGCGTTGCGGCTAGCCGCCCGAAAACTTTCCGTGAAAACCCGTTTTGTGGAAAGGAATTAACCATGTTGAAAACCGGTGAAATCAGGGAAATGGATGAAGCCCAGATGCAGGATAGGCTGGTGGCGTTGAAAAAAGAGCTTTTCAATCTTCGCTTCCAGAATGACATCGGCCAGCTTGAAAACACGGCAAAACTGTCTGAGATTAGAAAAGACATTGCCCGGCTCTACACGGTATCCAGACAGATGAATGTGAACATTGGTTGAGAGTGAAATAAAATGGAAAATATGCATAAAGGCAAGAAAAAAGAACTCAAGGGGCTGGTGATTTCAGATAAAATGGACAAGTCCGTGATTGTCCAGGTGGAACGGTATATTCAGCATAAAGTATATAAAAAATATATCAAACAATACAAAAAATACCATGCCCATGATGAAAAAAATGAATGCCGAATCGGGGATGAAGTGCAAATCATTGAAACCCGCCCCCTAAGTAAGCTGAAACGGTTCAGGGTGACCCAGATCACTAAAAAAGCCGTTTAATTCTAAGGAGTTGAAAAATGATTCAAACGGAAACAAGACTGACGGTTGCAGACAACTCCGGAGCCAAGGAATTGTATTGCATCAAGGTGTTGGGTGGGTCCAAAAGAAGATATGCCAGCATTGGTGACATTATTATCGTTTCTGTCAAGGAAGCCATCCCCAATGCCAAGGTCAAAAAAGGGGATATCGTACCGGCGGTGATTGTCAGGACCAAAAAGGAAATATTCAGACCGGATGGTTCGGCAATCCGGTTTGACGACAATTCTGCGGTGGTTTTGACCAAAAACAATGAACCGGTGGGAACCCGCATATTCGGACCGGTGGCAAGAGAGTTGAGGGCAAAGCGATTCATGAAAATTGTTTCTCTGGCTCCTGACGTTTTGTAACTAGCCGGAAGATTGGAGCAAAAATAATGGAAACCGCAAAAATCAGAATAAAGAAAGATGACAAGGTTAAAGTGCTTACCGGAAAAGACAAGGATAAAATCGGTAAGGTACTGAAAGTTATCAAAAAGACCGGCCGCGTTGTGGTTGAAAATATCAACGTGGTGAAGGTCCACCAGAAACCGACTCAGGCGAATCCACAGGGCGGGATCGTGGAAAAGAACATGCCCATTCATGTGTCCAATCTTATGCTCATGTGTAATGCCTGCGTGAAGCCGACCCGGATTGGAACCAGAAAGCTGGAAAATGGAAAACGGGTTCGTGTCTGTAAAAAATGCAATGAGCAGATCGATGCTTAAGATCAGATCCGGAGAGAGCAAATGACCACGCTAAAGGAAAAGTACAATACAGAAGTCATTCCGAAATTAAAAGGAAAAATTTAATTATACGAATGGATTTCAAGTACCGAAATTAGAAAAAATCGTGCTGAACATGGGATTGGGTGAAGCAGTTAGAAATCCCAAGATCATCGAATCAGCCGCGCAGGAACTGGCGTTGATCGCGGGCCAGAAACCGGTAGTGACCCGGGCAAAAAACCGATTGCCAATTTTAAGATCCGGGCGGATCTCCCTATTGGATGCAAAGTGACCCTTAGACGGGAAAAAATGTATGATTTTTTTGAACGGCTGGTCAATATCGCACTGCCGCGTGTCCGGGATTTCAAAGGTGTTTCTGCCAAAGCATTTGATGGCCGGGGCAATTACAGCCTGGGGATTACGGAACATATCATTTTCCCTGAAATCGATTATGACAAAACGGACAGCATCAAGGGCTTGAATGTCACGGTCGTTACCACGGCCCAGACAGATGAAGAAGGCAGAGAATTCCTGCGATATCTGGGAATGCCTTTTAAAAATTAGATTTCTGTAAGGAGGAACGTTTGGCCAAGAAAGCGTTAATTGCAAAGGCAAAAAGGAAACCCAAATTTTCTGTGCGTGGGTATAACCGATGTCCGTTGTGCGGCAGGCCGCGGGGATTCATTCGTAAAGCTGGGATCTGCAGAATCTGCTTCAGAACCCTTGCTTCCGAAGGGAAATTACCCGGGGTAACCAAGTCCAGCTGGTAACAGAAAATTGGTTCAAACAATTCGCTGGCCACAGACGTCAGCGGAATTTCAAGGAGATTTAACATGGCAGTGAGTGATCCCATTGCAGACATGCTGACCATCATCAGAAACGGTGGAAAAGCAGGGTTTGCTAAAGTGGATATCCCCGGATCAAAAGTGAAACTGGAAATGGTGCGGGTGCTGAAGGAGCAGGGGTACGTCAAGAATTACAAGTTTCTTGAAGATGATAAGCAGGGAAAAATCCGTGTCTATTTGAAATATGTCAAAGAAGGCAAGCCGACCATTTACGGTATTGAGCGGGTCAGTAAGCCGTCTTGCAGGGTTTACAGTAAAGCACAGGAGATTAAGCCGGTTTTGAACGGACTGGGTGTTGCCATCATATCCACATCAAAAGGGGTGATGACCGACAAACAGGCCAGGGAAGCGAACGTCGGCGGTGAAGTACTTTGTAATGTTTGGTAAGACAGGAGTCAAAAAATATGTCACGTATAGGAAAAAAGCCGGTTCAGCTTCCAGACAAGGTACAGGTCACCCTGAATGGAGATACGATTCAGGTCAAGGGGCCTAAAGGCAGTCTAGAACGTCAGGTACACCCGGCGGTTACGATTGAGCAGAACGATTCGGTTGTCCAAGTCAAAACCGATCTGGATGATAAGAAAAAAGTCGCGTTACAGGGATTGTTTCGGTCTTTGATAGCAAATATGGTGACGGGCGTCAGCAACGGATATGAAAAGCAGCTGGTACTGGCGGGTATTGGTTACCGGGCGGAAACCAAAGGAAACAATCTGGTCCTCAACGTGGGATATTCCAATCCAGTGGAATACGTGCTTCCGGAGGGGGTCGGTGCGTCAGTGGAAAACAATACAAAAATCACCCTTACCGCGATCGATAAGGAACTGCTGGGGCAGACTGCAGCCAATATCAGGGATATCAGACCTCCTGAACCCTATAAAGGGAAGGGGATCATGTACGGGGATGAACGGATTGTGAGAAAAGCAGGCAAGACTGCGGGTAAAAACTAAAACCTGGGAATAGATATCATGGGAAATACATCACCAAAAGTTACGGCAAGACTCAAGCGGAAGAAAAGAATCAGAAAACGCATTTTAGGCGTTCAGGACCGCCCCAGACTCAGTATTTTCAGGAGTTCCAGTCACATTTATGCCCAGATTATCGACGATACCCGAGGGGAAACCCTTGTGTCCGCTTCCACCCTGGATAAAGCGTACAAGCAGGCGCCTGTCACAGGAAAAAAACAGGAAATCGCCAAGGCGGTGGGGATTGTTCTGGGCAAGAAGGCCCTGGATAAAGGGATCACCAAAGTGGTGCTGGACCGGAACGGATTTCTGTATCATGGACGTATCAAAGCACTATCAGACGGGGCTCGTGAAGCTGGTCTGGAATTCTAATTAAGGAGGAACCCTTGGCTAGACAGCAAATGGAAGACAATGGATTAATCGATAAAGTCGTCAAAATCAACCGGGTTGCCAAAGTGGTCAAAGGCGGCCGGAATTTCAGCTTTAGTGCTCTGGTGGTGGTGGGCGACGGTGAAGGCAGTGTGGGATACGGCCTGGGAAAAGCCACGGAGGTTCCGGAGGCCATTCGAAAAGGTATGGAAAAAGCCAAACGGAACATGGTTAAGATCTCCCTGCTGAATGGAACGGTCCCTTTTGAAGTGGTGGGAAAGGCCGGTGCCGGCCGGGTGCTGCTCAAACCCGCCTCTCCGGGTACCGGCCTGATTGCGGGCGGCGGCATCCGAGCGGTCCTCGAGGTGGCGGGCGTGACCGACATCCTGACCAAATGCATTGGTACCCATAACACTCAGAACATTGTCAGGGCAACCATGGCCGGATTGCAGTCTCTCTGCCTGAAAGAGGATGTGGCCAAACGGCGGGGCCTGAAACCGGAAGAAATCTAAATTGGACTTGATGTAGCATCAAAGGGGATTGCAATGGCGAATCAACTGAAAATCACTCAGATTCGGAGTACGATCGGACGTCCTGCCAAACATGCGCGGATCATCCGGTCACTGGGAATCAAACGGATGCACCAGACCGTGCAACATAAGAATGATCCTGTCATTCAGGGGCAGATTAAAAAAGTGTCCCATCTGTTGAAAGTAGAGGAGGTATAGCATGCAGCTTCATGATCTGGCACCAGCGCCGGGGAGCAGAAAAAAAAAGTAAACGTGTGGGAAGAGGACCCGGGTCCGGTATGGGAAAAACATCCACCCGGGGTCATAAAGGGTTGAAAGCCCGCTCCGGCGGTAATGTCAGGCCCGGTTTCGAGGGCGGACAGATGCCCATTTACCGGCGCCTGCCCAAACGGGGCTTTACCAATATTTTCAAAAAAAATCTGGCGGTATTGAATGTCAGGGATCTGGAACGGTTTGACGAGGGAGTTACCATTGATCCTCAGGCCTTGTACCAGGCGGATCTGGTCAAAGGCCGTGTGGACGGCATCAAAATTCTGGGTACCGGAGATGTGACAAAGCAACTGGTGCTGAAAAATATTTTGGTATCCAAAACCGCCAGAGAAAAAATCGAAGCTGCCGGTGGCAGTGTTGAATAAGCCCTGTCAAGTGAGGACATTGTCAAGATGATACAAAACAGCTACCAGAATATGTTGAAGCTGCCAGAACTCAAACGCAAGATTCTGATCACCCTTGCTTTGCTGTTTGTCTATCGGATTGGTGTGCATGTTCCGACGCCAGGAATTGACGGCGCTGCACTGGCTTCATTTTTGCAGCTGCCTCCGGGACCTGTTTCCATGTTTCAACATGTTTTCGGGCGGTGCCCTGGAGCGCCTGTCTATTTTTGCCCTGGGAATCATGCCCTATATCAGTGCATCCATTATACTGGAATTGATGACGGTGGTGGTGCCTCACCTGGCGCAGCTAAAAAAAGAAGGGGATGCGGGCCGTAAGAAAAAAACTCAGTACACTCGCTATGGAACGGTTGTTTTGAGCATCATCCAGGGTTTCGGCATCAGTGTGGGGCTGGAGTCCATGACGTCACCGGCCGGTGTTCCCATCGTACCGGATCCCGGCTGGGGGTTTAGGCTGGTCACCATCATTACATTGACCGCAGGCACGGCGTTTATCATGTGGCTGGGGGAACAGATTACCGAAAGAGGCATTGGAAACGGGATTTCCCTGATTATTTTTGCCGGTATTGTTGCAGCCATGCCGTCTGCTGTCGGCAATACGGTCCGGCTGATGAGTACCGGTGAAATGGGCATTTTCTTTATTATTATCCTGCTGGTGATCATGGTCACGGTGGTGGCCTGCATCATTTTCATGGAACAGGCCCAGCGCCGGATTCCGGTGCATTATGCCAAACGGGTGGTGGGCCGCAAAATGTATGGCGGGCAGACTTCGCATCTGCCGCTGAAAATCAACACTGCCGGTGTTATTCCGCCGATTTTTGCCTCGTCCATCATCATGTTTCCCACCACCATTGCCCAGTTTGCCAACATGCCCATCCTGCAGACCATTGCGGCCATGTTCAGCCCGGGGACCATCTGGTATTACGTATTGTATGTGGGATTTATCATCTTTTTCTGTTTTTTTTATACGGCCGTACAGTTCAACCCGGATGATGTGGCGGACAATATGAAAAAGAACGGGGGATATATACCAGGGATCCGGCCGGGAAAACGGACATCCGAATATATTGACAAGGTGTTGACGCGGATCACGCTGGCGGGCGCCATATACGTATCTGCCGTATGCGTGCTTCCCACCATGCTCATGGACAAGTTCAATGTGCCTTTTTATTTTGGCGGTACCGCCTTGCTGATTGTGGTCGGGGTTTCCATCGACACGATATCACAGATCGAATCCCATTTGATCACAGGCAATTATGACGGTTTTCTTGGAAGGTCCGGTGCCAGGCGGATCAAGGGCAGATCTTAACCTTGCATATCAAAAGGAGATGAATATAAGATTATGGCAAAAGAAGAACCCATCAAGGTTGACGGGAAAGTACTTGAAACTCTGCCAAATGCCATGTTCAAAGTGGAACTTGAAAACAAACATGTCCTTTTGGCGCATATTTCGGGAAAAATGCGAATGCATTTTATCAAAATTCTGCCCGGAGACAGGGTCACCGTTGAAATTTCACCCTATGATTTGAGCCGGGGAAGAATTACATACCGCTACAAATAAACGGAACAACCAGATTAGGAGTAGATAGATGAAAGTGAGAGCATCTGTGAAAAAAATATGCAGAGACTGTAAAATCATTAAAAGACGTGGTGTCATCAGGGTTATTTGTATTAACAAACGCCATAAACAGCGGCAGGGATAGGGGGAAGGAAATTTGGCACGTATTGCAGGAGTAGACTTACCAAAAGACAAGCACGCGTGGATTGCGCTGACCTATATTTATGGTATCGGTCCCAGCAGATCCAGACAGATTCTTGACAAAACCGGCATCGATCCGACGGTCAAGGCAGGCAGTCTCACTGAAGAGCAGGTCAACGATATTCGCAAGTCCATTGACTCGGACTTCAAGGTCGAAGGGGAACTCAGAACAGAAGTTCCATGAATATCAAACGGCTGATGGATTTGGGTTGTTACCGTGGACTGCGCCATAGAAAAGGCCTTCCCTGTCATGGTCAACGTACATCCACCAATGCCAGAACCCGGAAGGGCCCGAAAAGAGCCGCAATTAAAAAGAAGAAATAGCATTAATTCACTCAATTAAGGTTTAAAATACTATGGCAAAAAAGTCTAAAAAGACCATTAGCAAAAAACGGGTAAAAAAGAACATTTCCACCGGGATCGTACATATTCAATCCACGTTCAACAATACCATTGTCACCATTGCCGATGAAAACGGAAATACCATCTCCTGGGCCAGTGCGGGGATGCAGGGATTCAAGGGTTCCAGAAAAAGCACGCCGTTTGCCGCCAAGCTGGTGGCTGAAGACGCCGGCACCAAAGCCATGGAACATGGGATGAAGAATATCGGCGTTTTCGTCAAAGGCCCCGGTCCGGGCCGGGAATCCGCTCTGCGGGCTCTGCATGCCCTGGGTTTTAATATTTCCATGATCAAGGACGTCACTCCGGTACCTCACAATGGATGCCGTCCGCCCAAACGTAGAAGAGTATAGGTCCACATTGGATTGATAAAGGAGGAAAACGTTGTCACGTTATACAGGATCAGTCTGCCGTCAGTGCAGACGCGAAAATATCAAGCTTTTTTTGAAAGGCGACCGGTGCTTTTCTGACAAATGCAGTTTTGACCGGCGGGGATATCCCCCGGGAGAACATGGGCAAAAACGCCCCAAAGTGTCTGATTACGGCCTTCAGCTGCGGGAAAAACAAAAGGTTCGCAGAATCTACGGCCTGTCTGAGAAGCAGTTCCGGATTACCTTCAAACGCGCGGACAGACAGAAGGGCATCACAGGTACCAATCTGCTGAGTCTGCTGGAAACCCGGCTGGATAATACGGTTTTCAGAATGGGGTTTGTTAACTCCAGAAACCAGGGACGACATCTGGTTCAGCACGGCCATTTCACCGTGAACGGGAAAAAAGTGGATATTCCGTCTTATCAGGTAAAAAAGGGGATATCATCGCACTGCGTGAAAAAAGTAAAAAGATTCAGGCCATAACTGATTCTCTGGATGCCATTGTCAGACGGGGAATTCCTCAGTGGCTTGAAATCGACAAGGAAAAATTTCAAGGTGAGGTGGTCAATATTCCGGCCAGAGAAGACATCACATTGCCGATACAGGAACAGTTGATAGTCGAGCTGTATTCAAAATAGGACCCATCCAGAAATTATGATGGCTCCAATAAAGATTCAGGAGATTTAAATGTCATCTGAAAAAATAGCATATGTCAACTGGCGAGAGATGATCAAGCCGGAAAAGCTTGATGTCACCACAACCTCCACCTATGGGAAATTTGTGTGTGAGCCCCTGGAAAGGGGATATGGCATCACCATCGGAAACTCTCTGCGGCGGATTATTCTTTCATCAATTTACGGTGCGGCCATCGTATCGGTCAAATTTGATGATGCCCTGCATGAATACAGCGTGATTTCCGATGTCCGGGAGGATGTGTCTGAAATTATTCTGAACCTCAAGGAACTCAAACTTAAGGCATACGATGTGGAAGACAGAATCCTGACACTCAGCGCCAAGGGAGAAACCAAAGTGACGGGTGCGGATGTCGTCAGTCCGGACGGTAAAGTTGAAATATTGAATCCGGAACAGCATATCGCCACCCTTTCCAAGAACGGGGTGCTGAATATGACCATGGTGGTCAAAACCGGAAAAGGATATGCGCTGGCATCCGCCAACAAGGATGAAGATGCGCCCATCGGCACCATTCCCATCGACGCAGTGTTTTCTCCCATCAAACGCGTAAAATATGTGGTTGGTACCTCCCGTATCGGACAAAAGACGGATTATGATAAACTGACGCTGGAAGTCTGGACCGACGGAAGCGTGCTGCCGGAAAATGCCGTGGCCTATGCCGCCAAAATTCTCAAGGAACAGATGAATTCCTTCATCAATTTCGACGAGGAAAAGGAACCGGATTTTTCCGAAGACAGAGGGGAAGAGAACGACAGCAAGTTTAATGAAAACATTTATCGTTCCGTGGATGAGCTCGAATTATCTGTCCGAAGTTCCAACTGCCTTAAAAATGCCAAAATTCATACCATTTACCAACTGGTTCAGAAAACCGATAATGAAATGCTCAAAACCAAGAACTTCGGTCGAAAATCATTGAATGAAATCAAAGAAGTTCTGGCTTCCATGGATCTTTCCCTGGGGATGGACCTTGAAGGATTCGAACCCCCACCGGAAGAAGAGAATAATCAGCAAGGAGAATAATCGCCATGAAACATAGAAAATCCGTTTTAAAACTGAACAGAACCTCAAGTCATCGGAAGGCGATGTTTAGAAACATGGTGACGTCCCTGTTCAAGCACAGCAGCATCAAAACCACCGAAGCCAAAGCCAAGGGGTTGCGGATCATTGCCGATAATATGGTCACACTGGCCAAACGGGGTGATCTTCATGCCAGACGTCAGGCCCTGGCAGTAATCCGGGAAAAAGATGTTGTTCACAGACTTTTCGATGAAATGTCGGAAAAATTTGCCTCTCGGCAGGGCGGTTATACCAGAATTACCAAGCTGGGTCCCCGTAAAGGAGATGTAGCGCCCATGGTACAGATTGAATTGATTATGGACTAGTCTGAAACGCCTCCATTGGATTTCCGGCCGGACACCGGCCGGGCCTATTTAAAACTCCCCTGAAAATGTGATTTTCAGGGGAGTTCTTTTTTCAAAGTTTCCAAGATTTTTTTTATCCTCCGATGGAGGTCATATGGCTGACGGGGATATCTTTGTTACTGGGTTTGCCTAAGGAATGAAACAACGGCTTGTGTTTGAGAGAGGTTTGAATGATCTCTTTTAATCGGGCATCATCCGCACCCTTTCTCAACGGTGTCAGGATATCTGTTTCATAGTCATTGAGTAGACAGGGCCTCAGATATCCACGGGATGTCAGCCTCAGTCGGTTGCATTCGCTGCAGAAATGAGAAGAGATGGGAGTAATGAACCCGATCACACCGGATGCCCCGGACAGCTGGTAATTTTTGGATGGCCCGTCATTGGCATGGTGCGGAATCTCATTCAACGGCCCCAGTTTTGATTCGATCCGCTCCCGGATCTCTGCCGTCAACACCTGCTGTTGTTTTTCCAGATGGGATTCTCCCATGGGCATGTACTCGATAAACCGGACATGAAAGGGGAAATCACGGGTTAGACCGGCAATGGCCTCCACTTCATCCTCATTGATGTCCCGCATTACCACGGTATTGATTTTGATGGGTGACATACCCAGTTGATGGGCGGTCATGATGGATTCCCATACCTGGTCGAACCGGTCCCGGCGGGTAATGGCTTTGAAACGAGCCGGATCCAGAGTGTCCAGGCTGAAATTTAGCCGGTGAATGCCCATGTCCATGATTGCCCGGATTTCTCCCGGGTCAAAAGCGATCCATTGGTGGTGATGGAAATATCTTTCAGGGCTTCAATCGCACACAGTCTTTCGAGAAAAGAGAGGATGTTTTTCCTTACAAACGGTTCTCCGCCGGTAATCCGCACTTTGGTGATCCCCATGTCACAGGCCAGGCGGGTGATTTTCAGAATTTCTTCGTACCGGGCGATCTGTTCGTGGGGAATCACGGAGAACGGCGCGGCCGGGACACAGTACCGGCATCTGAAATTGCACCGGTCCGTGACTGAAATCCGCAGATAATTGATAGAGCGTTTTCCTGCATTCATGACAGATCTCCCTTGGCATAGTGCGTCAGCAGCGCGTCCACCAGCCCGTCAATCGTGAAGGGATCCGCTTCGACCGCCGGTTCAAGACCGAATGAGCGGGCCGTATCCGACGTAATGGGGCCGATACTGGCGATGGTGACGTTTTCCAGTAACCGGGACGTCTTGTCTGAAGGCAGAAGGGTCATGAAGTTGGACACCGTGGAGGAACTGGTAAAGGTCACGGCATCGATCTGATCCTTTTCCAGCAAACTGATGAGTTCAGCACCGGCCTCCTCTTCCAGGACAGTCTCATAGACAGGGACCTCATCCACTTGTGCGCCCATCCGGGCAAGTTCTTCAGGAAGAATGGTTCTCGCTTTTCTGGCCCGGGGCAGAAGCACCGACTTTCCCTGGATATCTGCCGGCGAGAATGCCTTGACCACGGATTCGGCCCGGAATGTATCCGGAAGGATATCGCTGACAATCCCGTATTCCCCCAGCCGCTGCTTGGTCACAGGACCAATGCAGGCGAATTTCAGATGTCCCAGGATCCGGACATCTTTGCCCAGGCCAAACAGGGTGTCAAAAAAGAATTTTACCCCGTTGACCGAAGTGAATACCAGCCAGTCATATTGCCTGATTCGGTGGATCGCATCAATGACCGGGGTATTGTCGGCAGGCGCCTCGATCCGGATGGTGGGAATTTCAATGCAGTGTGCCCCCAGCCGGGTCAGGTCGGCCAGCAGACCCGATGCCTGGGCCCGGGCCCGGGTGATGACGATGTTTTTCCCGAACAAAGGGGTTTTGTCAAACCAGGCCAGTTCCTCCCGCAGGGTGACCACAGATCCGACCACGATAATGGCCGGAGATTTCAATCGGGCCTTCTGAACAATGTCCAAAATGGTTTCCAGAGTCCCGGTGACGGTCTGCTGCTTCGGGGTGGTGCCCCACCGGACCAGTGCGATGGGGGTATCCGCGGGTTTTCCGTGATCCATCAACTGGGTGACGATGTTTGTCAGGTTCTTCACCCCCATGAGAAACACCAGGGTGGCATCGGATTTTGCAAACAGGTCCCACTGCATCCGGGAATTTTCCCGGGTGGGGTCTTCATGGCCGGTGATAAATGAGACAAACGAGGTGTGGTCTCTGTGGGTAACCGGAATTCCGGCATAGGCGGGTGCGGAAATGGCAGAGGTCACTCCCGGGATGACTTCATAGGCAACGCCGGCCGCCAGCAGCTCCTGGGCTTCTTCCGCCCCCCGGCCGAAAACAAAAGGGTCTCCTCCCTTCAGCCGTGCCACGTTTAGGCCCTGTTTTGCTTTTTCCACCAGCAGAAGATTGATTTTTTCCTGGGTCAGGGTATGGTCCCCGCCCTTTTTCCCCACGTAGATGCAGTGGGCATCTTTACGGGCGTAGGCCAGAAACGAAGGGGATGCCAGGTAGTCGTACACCACTACATCCGCCTGCTCGATACAGGATTTTGCCTTGAGTGTGAGAAGGCCCGGATCTCCGGGACCGGCTCCGATCAAATATACTTTACCGGCTTGAATCTTACCGGGATGGTTTGTCATGGATTTCTATGGCCTCCAGAATCTGTCTGCCGCCTTTTTCCAGCATGGTCTGTGCCAGTTCCCGTCCCCGGGCGACAACATCGATGACAGGGGAATTAATTTGTTCCAGTATCCGTTCCCGGCCGTCTTCCGAGGACACCACTGCCGTAAGCTGAACCTGATCCGCAACCATTTGTCCATAACACGCCACCGGGATATGGCAGGACCCCTCAATCTGTTTCAAAAAAGCGCGTTCTCCCTGAACACATGTCCGGGTGGGCGCATGGTCCAGTTTCTGCATGATCCGGGCGGTTTTCGCATCATTCAGCCGGGTTTCAATGCACAGGGCTCCCTGTCCCACAGCCGGAATCATGAGGGTCTCATCTAAAAATTCAGTAATCCGGTCTGCCTGGCCCAGGCGCATCAGACCGGCAGCCGCCAGCACGATGGCATCAAAGTCCCCGGCCATCAGCTTGCGTATCCGGGTATCCAGATTTCCCCGGATGGAACGGATCTCCAGGTCGGGCCGAAGAAATTTGAGTTGGGAGGCCCGGCGCAGGCTGGACGTGCCCACGACGGTTCCCAGCGGATAGTCGGTCAGCATCTGCCCTTTTCGGGAGATCAGGACGTCAAACGGATTTTCCCGGCAGGGACCGCTCCGATGGTCAGTCCCGAAGGTAGTTCGCCGGGCATGTCCTTCATGCTGTGGACCGCCAGGTCGACGTCCTGGTTGATCAGGGCGGTTTCGATTTCCTTGACAAACAGGCCTTTGCCGCCCACCTGGGCCAGGGGCCGGTCCGTGATCCGGTCTCCCGTGGTCTTGATCACGGTGATGGATACGTGAATGTCAGGAAATGCTTCTGAAATCAGGTTTTTGACATGACGGGCCTGCCACAGGGCCAGCTGGCTGCCCCGGGTGCCGATTCGGATTGTTTCAGGCATGGGTCATCCCATCCGCAGCTGGCGCAGCTGCCGGCGGTACAGCTGCCGCAGGCAGAAGATGAGGATGACGTGGTCACTTGGGATTCTCCGCCGGGGCCGGTGGATTTTGACACAAATCCGCATTTGGACATCAGCCGGGACAGGTCATGGCTGCAGCACGCCGGGCAGGCGGGCGAGTCTTTGCCCAGCACCAGGGCTTCAAATTCTTTCCGGCAGGCATTGCATTGATATTCATATATCGGCATGGATACACCTCATTGATAATCGTTATTTTAAAAACACAATATAAGGCGTTATCACCGGTTTTTCAAGGGAAGAGGGAATAAAACCATTAGATGCCGGGGATTTCAGATGCCAGAGACTCGATGACCCCTGCGGCAATCAGGGGGATCAGCAGTTCATGGTGTCCCACCAGGCTGATCCCCCGCCCTTTTCCCTGGGTGGGCCGGTTGACCACGTTGGTCATGGGGCGGTAATGGCGGATGAAATCCAGGTTCACGGTGGTGATGCGGTCCACCGGATGGCCAAGGTTCCGGGCCAGGGTCAGTGCTTTGAGAAACACTTCCGGCAGGATCACCGCAGATCCCGCATTAATGAACACCCCGTTTTGCAGGCGGGCGACCTGTGCGGCAAGGGTGTGAAAATCGTGCATGGATGCCCGGCCGCATGCAGCCGCGTCAAATTGCGGATGCATGTGCAGGATATCGGTTCCCAAGGCCACATGCACGGTAACCGGGAGACCGAGCCGGGTCCCGGCAGCCAAAAAGCTCAGGTGTTGATACGGCAGGTTCTGATCCAGAATGAACTGCCCCACGGCCCGGCCCAGGCCGGTACCATCTTTTTCCGCCTGGCCGATGGCCTGGTTGAGGCAGTCCGCAGTTTCCCGGGCCATGCCGAAACGGCCGTTTTCCAGGCTGCCGGCCACGTCTTCGGAGGTCTTCCCTGCCAGGGCCACTTCCAGATCATGGATGATGCCGGCCCCGTTCATGGCCACCAAGGTGATGACCTGTTTTTCCATGAGATCGATTATGACAGGGGCCATACCGGTTTTGATCACATGCCCGCCCATGGCGAAACACACAGGACACCGGTTTTGTGCTGCCGTTGCCACCGCTTGGATCACGGTTCGGATGTCGTTGCCGGCCAGGATGGACGGCAGGGTGTCCAGAAAGGAACTGAAGTCTTTGCCCCGTTCCCAGGGCCGGGCAAATTCCTTGTGAGACACCAGGCTGTTGCGGTCAAAAATGGAATAGGTTTTCAACCCTGAACAATCCAGATGCGTGTCTTGCCGTGTCATGCGAACAGGATCCTTTCGGTGAGGTCACACAGGATATGGGCCAGTAGAATATGGGTTTCCTGGATTCGGGCCGTCACCGGGGAGTGGACACAAAAGCAATATCGCTGAGTTCCCTGAGCTTCCCGCCGGCGCCGGAAAATCCCACCAGGAATAAGTCTGCTTGTTTTGCCTGTTCAGCGGCCCGGATCACATTGGGAGAGTGGCCCGAAGTGGAGATGGCAATGCACAGATCCCCGGGCCGGCCCAGGGCCTGAATCTGCTTGGAAAAGATTTCGTCAAAGGAATAGTCGTTGCCGATGCTGGTGAGAACTGATGTGTCGCAGGTCAGGGCGATGGCGGCCAGGGGAGGCCGTTCCATCGCAAACCGGTTGACGAATTCAGCGGCAATGTGCTGACAGTCGGCTGCGCTGCCGCCGTTGCCGAACAGCAGGATTTTGCCGCCCGATGCCAGGGTGTCCGCCATTTTCCGGGCACAGGATTCCACCGCAGTCCCGTGCGTGTCAAAAAAGGACTGTTTTACTTGAATACTGTCTTCGACAGCGGTTTGAATCAGAGAAGAAAGGTCTTTTTTTTTGTCATGGGTTTGTTTTCCCTTTCTCAGGCCAGTTTCTGGGACGGGGCATCAACGTCATTTCCATCCAGGGCCCGCTGCACAAGCTTCATCCGTTCCTGAAACACCTTGTTTTCCGGCGCCAGGGCTACGCTTTTTTCAGCAAAGGTCAACGCGATTTTCAAATTGCGGTGTTTCATGGTCATGGCCAATGCATAACCGGACAGAGCGGCAGGGTCCAGGGGGTTGAGTTTGACCGCTGAATTGAAAGCGGTTCCCGCCTGGTCCGGGGCATCCTGTTCGAGAAATATTTCCCCCATGATCCGGAACGCCATGCTGGATCTGGGGTTTTCCCGGGCCGCGGTTTCCAGGTGGGGCAGGGCCGCGTCCGGTTTCTTTTTTTGGAACAGCAGATGCCCCAGCAGCAGTTCCACCTCGAATATGCGGCCGTCAATGCCGTGGGCCTTGCGCAGGTAAAGCACAGCCTTGTCCGTGTCTTCCAGTACCTGGCTGGTCAATCCCAGGTTGTAGAGCACCATAATCTCCTTGGGGCTGATTTTCAGGGCCGATTCAAAGCAGGCCTTTGCCTTTTCCACGTCTCCGGTGACCCCGTAGCAGACGCCTAAGCTGTTCATGAGATTGATGTCCTTGGGAGCCAGGACCAGGCCTTTTTCATATTCCCGAATGGCGGCTTCATACTGTTCCAGCTGGTACAGCCGGTCCCCGCTGATGTTCAGGGAAATCCCGTCAAAATGCTGAGTGTGGCCGAATCCGAAAAACGCAGCATGATCAATGGCTTTCAGGGCATTGGCAAACACCTCGGACCGGGAACAGTCCTGAAACGGGAACCAGCACAGGCCTGCCAGCAGATCGGTTTCAGGGCCTGGGTGATGTTGGTTTTCAGGGATTCCAGGAGATCCATGGCTTTTTTTTGGGTCTTGTAATCCCAAAAGACCAGGACGAATGTCCGGTCATCCAGGGATTCCCAGATGCCTCTCCGGTTGTCCGACATGGAGCGGAGCCAGGATTCGAAAATTTCTCTGGCGGTTTCCCGTGTGTTTTCAGATGCGGTTTCCGCCACCTGAATCACGGCACAGACAAACTTGTTATTGGGGATGTCCGTCGATAATAGGCGCTGTTCAAATCCGGTGAACGCTGCGGTTTTTTGGTGCACCAGATCTGAAAAATAGGTATCCGGGGCCTGGATGGGCGGAGAGGCTTCGGATTCCGGTTTGAGAAAATGAAATTCCCTGGAGGCGAATCTGGGTGTCATGATGGTCTCAGTATGGTATGAAGGGTTGAGGCGATAAGCGGTTCATGCCCGGGCAGAAGGGTCCGGGGATCCATGATGTACCGGTTGTTTTCGATTCTGGCGATAATGGCCGGAGAAGACAGGCGCATGCGGCGCTCCAGCGTGGCCACGGACAGATTTGCAGGTATCAGGGTGACGCACCGGGTGGGCAGTTCCAGGTCTGGGAAGGATCCGCCGCCGGGACGGGAGTTCATGTCTGCACAGGCCACCTTGTCGTTGGGGCCGCAGACGTTTTTCACCTGCGTGTACAGCGCATCCGCCTTCCGGCAGATGTGGTCGTAGTCCATGGTCAGCATCCGCAGAGTCGGAATTTCCCTGACAGCGGTCGGCTCATCCCGGTACAGGCGCAACGTGGCTTCCAGGGCCGCCAGGGTCAGTTTGTCGATGCGAATCGCCCGGGTCAACGGATTGGCCCTGATCGAATCCACCGCCCGTTTGGTTCCGACAATGATGCCGGCCTGGGGGCCGCCCAGCAGTTTGTCCCCGCTGAAGGTCACGATGTCCGCACCGGCAGCCACGGACCGGGCCACCGGCGGTTCCGATGGAAGGCCGTAGGCTGAGAAATCCACCAGAGTCCCGGATCCCAGATCTTCCATCACCGGAATCCCGTGGGATTTGCCCAGGGTCACCAGATCCTTGAGCCCGACACTGGCGGTGAATCCCTGGATGCGGTAGTTGGAGGCATGCACTTTGAGCAGCATGCCGGTGGATTCTGTGACAGCCCCGGCATAGTCTTTCAGATGGGTCCGGTTGGTGGTGCCCACTTCCTTGAGGCGGCACCCGCTTTTGGTCATCACGTCCGGCACCCGGAAGGATCCGCCGATTTCCACCAGCTCGCCCCTGGACACCACCACGTCGGTGCCTTGTGCCAGGGTGTTCAACGCCAGGAGCACGGCCCCGGCATTGTTGTTTACGGCCATGGCCGCCTCGGCCCCGGTCAGTTCACAGATCAGGGATTCCACAGCCGTGTAGCGCAGTCCCCGTTTGCCGGTGGAAATGTTCAGTTCCAGGTTGGAATAGGCCCCGGCAATGGTCCGGATGTTTTCCAGGGCGTCTTTGCACAGCAGGGCCCGTCCCAGATTGGTATGGAGCACCACGCCGGTGGCATTGATCAGAGGCACCAGGTTGAGTGCCAGGATCTCCCGGCAGTGGTATGCCATGTCCGACAGAATCGCTGCGTCGTCAAAATCAGGGGTCCGGCCGTCCAGAATCTGTTGCCGCAGATGGTCCAGCACGGTCCGGGCGGCCCGGGTGATCACTTGTCTGGGAACGGCTGCAAACCGGTCGTCCTCACGGGTGCCGTCCAGCAGGTGGTCCACCCCTGGAAGGTGTCTGAGCCGTTGATGTGTGTCAGCAGGAGGCATGACGGTTCCTGGGTATCTGTTTGTAATATTTCATGATTTCGGATGTAATACCACTGATGATTCCCATATTTCAACAGTTAAATGGAAAACATGGATATTTGCGTGATGAATCAGGGTTCCCGGTACAGGGCCAGGACCCCGGACCGGGCCAGTTTTTTGATTCCGAATGGGGCCAGCTGTTCCAGCATCACATCCACGGTCATTTCATCACCGGTTACCTCGAAGATGAGATGGGCCTGTCCTTTGTCCAGGAGCCGGCCCTGAAAATCGGAGATGATCTGTTCGACCTGTTTCCGGTCTGCCGGAGGCGCCTTGACGCAGACCAGGGCCATTTCCCGCTTGACCGCTTCTTCTCCGGTCATGTCCCGCAGCTTGATCACATTGACCAGCCGCTGGATCTGTTTCATGCACTGGGCCAGCAGCTGGGGGCTGGCCCAGGTGGTGATGGTGATGCGGGACATTTTCGGGTTGGCGGTGGGGGCGCCGCAGATGGTTTCGATATTGTAGCCTCTTCCGGCGAACAGGCCCGTGATGCGGGCCGTGACTCCGGGTTCGTTTTCTACCAGCATGGTCAGCGTATATTTTCGGGGTTCCATGGTTCTCCTATTTTTCAAAAAAACGCACTCTCCGGGCCGCTATCCGGCACCAAACCGGACGGTGAATCAGGTGAGTCACTTATAGAATTATATGTAGCATGTTGTGGCGGGAAAATGAACCGTTTCGCTTAAAACTCCACGGTAAATTAATTTTATTTTTCAATCCGTTCGTTTCAGAAATTCAGAGCCGTAAGGCTAAGTTGGGTGACATTAAAGGCGCAACGGAGGCGAATCCGTGTAAACGGGGATGGCAGGAGGAAAGCGTTCCGGGTGGGGTACTGCCCCCCGGCAGGGTGTCTTACCGCCGGCCTGGAATCCCCGGGATGGCCCCGGCAGCCCGTCAGCAATACACCCCGCCGGGGGCTCCGCTGAGCAATAGACGGCCGGTGGGAGGGTGCCGCTGGCAGGGGAGGAGCTTGACAGGGGATGTCGTTTCCGCCTAATATTTGAGGTTATTGGTCTGGAAAGTAAATAGGACAGGGCATGACCGGTAGGGAGAGGGATAAATATGGAAAAGGCAGGCAGGGATTATATCGTGTTTCCGCTGGATGTGCCGTCAATGGCGGAAGCCCAGTCTTTAGTCAGGCAATTGGGGGCGCATGTGGGAATGTTCAAGGTGGGACTGGAGCTGTTCATTCTTCAGGGGCCGGCGGTGGTGAAAATGGTCCGGGATCTGAGCGGGGCAGGGATTTTTCTGGATCTCAAGCTGCATGACATCAGTGCTACGGTGTTCAGGGCCATGTCCCGGGTGGCGGACCTGGGGGTGGACTTGGTCACGGTGCACGCCTGTTCATCGAAAAGAATGCTGGAGATGGCGGTTCAAGGTGGACAAAGACAGGTGGGGGTGCTGGGGGTGACGCTTTTGACGGACAATGACGGGGAAACGCTTGCCAAAGGCGGATTTTCAGACAGATTTTCAGCGGATCCTGCGGAACTGGTGATGCTCCGGGCAAAGATGGCAAAGGATGCCGGATGTGCCGGCGTGGTGTGCTCCGGACAGGAGGCGGCAGGCATCAAAGCCCGGTTCGGACAGGATTTTCTGGCGGTTACGCCCGGGATCCGGCCGGACTGGAGCCTGACCCCGGGGGATGACCAGAAACGGATCACCACCCCGGCACAGGCCATTGTTCAAGGCAGTGACCTGCTGGTGATCGGCCGTCCCATCCGGGATGCGGATGACCCGGCTGAGGCGGCTCGGAAAGTGATCGATGAAATCGATTCAGCCTTGAAAAGCGAATCGCCGGTCTAGTCTTCTTTGTCCAGTCCGAAGGCGGTGTGCAGGGCCCGGACGGCCAGCTCCGCGTATTTGGCCAGAATGACGCAGGAATCCGGATTTCCGATGTGGAGATCAGCCGGATATTGATGTTTTCCTCGGCCAGGGCTTTGAACATGGTGGCGGCCACACCGGAATGGCTTTTCATGCCCAGCCCGATCACCGACACCTTGGCGATGTCCTTGGCCGTGAGCACTTCTTCGGCCCCCACTTCTTTGGCCACGGCCTCTGAAATCTCCAGGGACCGGTCAAAATCATCCTTGGTCACCGTGAAAGTCAGGTCGGTTTCTCCGCCGGTGCGGGTGTTCTGGATGATCATGTCCACCATGATCTCCGCATCGGCCAGGGGCCGAAAATTTTTGCGGAAATACCGGGCTGGTCCGGAACCCGTTTCAGCGTGATCCGGGTTTCGTTCATGTCACAGGTGATGCCTGATACCACTGCGCTTTCCATATCCGCGCTTTCATTGACGACCATGGTTCCTTCCTCCTCATTGAAAGATGATCTGACGTGCAAAGGAATATTGTATTTCTTGGCAAAGTCCACGGACCTTATCTGGAGCACCTTGGCGCCCAGAACCGCCATTTCCAACATTTCTTCATAGGAAATCCGGTCGATCTTCTTTGCCCGGGCGCAGATCCGGGGATCGGTGGTATACACCCCGTCCACGTCTGTAAAGATTTCACATACATCCGCTTTTAAAGATGCGGCAATGGCCACGGCGGAGGTGTCGGATCCGCCCCGTCCCAGGGTGGTGATGTCGCCGTTGTCATCCGCCCCCTGGAATCCGGCCACCACGCAGATATGTCCCTGATCCAGGGCCTGTTTGACTTTCTGGGCGTCGATATCCAGAATCCGGGCCTTGCCAGGGGTTTGGTCCGTGTGAATGCCGGCCTGGAATCCCAGAAACGACTTGGCTTTGTATCCCCTGGATTTGAGGATCATGGCCATTAATGCGGCGGTGGTCTGTTCACCGGTGGCCAGTAGCACGTCCAGTTCCCTTTTATCCGGCTTGTCCGATGCCTGACCGGCCAGAGAAATCAGATTGTCTGTCACGCCGGCCATGGCCGAGAGCACCACCACCATTTGGTCTCCGGCCTCATGGGTCTTGATCACCCGGTCTGCCACCCGGGATATCCGCTGAATATCCGCCACGGAGGTGCCTCCGTATTTTTGTACTCTGAGTGCCATTGAAAAACTCCTGAAAATGGGTTGTTCAATTTATGAAAATATGGTGCTTAGCATGTTTGTGCCGGTCTGTCCATAGGCAAAAAAAGTGATGACCCGGTGATACGCCGGATTAAATTCAAACATCAGCTCCAGGTTAAAGGCAAATCGGTCTTCCTTGAGCAGGGCCGGCCATTCTACCACAATGACGGCATCGGTGCCGGCTATATCGTCAAACCCGATATGGGCCAGTTCTTCCACCGATGCCAGCCGGTACAGATCCAGATGACACAGCCGAAGCCGACCGGCCGCCGGATACTCGTTGATCAGGGTGAAGCTCGGGCTGGTGACGGGATATCGCCGGTCCACCCCCAGGCCCCGGGCCAGGCCTTTGACAAGCGTGGTCTTGCCGCATCCCAGATCTCCGGTCAGGGCAATGGAAAAAGGCCCGGTCACGGCTCGTCCCAGGCGGAATCCCAGGTCCCGGGTCTCCTGGTCAGTGTGGGTGATGATTCGGTGTGTCATATCAGGTGCCTGTGAATCACTTCCGGAACGGCCTGAATCATGTCGCTGGCCAGAAATCCGAAACCGCCGACTCTGTCCGCCAGGAGATCCCCGCACATGCCGTGGATGAACACGCCGGCCATGGCCGCATTTTCAAGGGTCATGCCCTGGGCGGCCAGGCCTGCGATCATGCCGGTGAGCACATCCCCCATGCCGCCTGTGGCCATGCCCGGGTTCCCGGCCAGACACAGAAAGAGGCGGCCGTCCGGCTGGGCGATCAGGGTTTGGGCTCCTTTGAGCACCAGGATCACATTGAATTTCCGCGCAAACCGCCGAGCTGTGCCGGTCCGGTCCGCCTGGACCTCGGATGTGGAAATGCCGGCCAGCCGGGCCATCTCTCCGGGATGGGGCGTCAACACCGCCGGGGATGTCCGGGACAGGAGACCGTCCGGATTTTCAGCCATGCAGTTGACGGCATCCGCGTCCAAGATCAGGGGAACGGGGCACTGCTTCACCAGAGCGGTGACCAGTTTTCGGGTGTCCGGATCCGTGCCCAGGCCCGGCCCCAGTGCCAGCGCCTGCCGGGTCTCGGCCAGGGCCAGGATATCGTCCAGACCGCCTGCGGACAGGGTTCCGGATGTCGTTTGGGGCAGCGGTACGGTCATGGGCTCCACCACCATGGGCTCCACCACAGGATTGATCTGTTCCGGCACCCCCAGGGTCACCAGGCCGGTGCCGATCCGTTTGGCTGCATTGGCGCACAGGGCTGCGGCACCGGTTTTTCCCGGTGATCCGGACAAAATCAGCAGATGGCCGAAAGTCCCTTTGTGGCTGTTGAAAGGCCGGGGAGTCAACAGTTTCCGTATGGCGGTTTTTTCCAGGACCTTGAACCTAATGCCCTGGTTTTGGGCGGTGAAATCAGGAATACCGATATCCACTACCCGGAGCCGGCCCGTGTATTCATTGCCCGGATACAGGATATGGCCGATTTTTGCAAATGCGAACGTGGCCGTGGCACAGGCCTTGATACATACCCCGCACACCGCCCCGGTATCCGCATTCAAACCGGACGGGATATCCACGGCAAACACCGGTTTTCCGGTCTGGTTGATGCAGGTGATCACCTCTTTGAAAAACCCCCGGACATCGGAATTCAGTCCGGTGCCGAATGCGGCGTCCACAAACAGGTCATGATGGACCAGGCCGGTTCTGGCCTTGTCTAGGCCTTTGGCATCGGTGATCTGTTGTATCGTGCAGTCTGGATAATGGTGAAGCAGGGTTTCCACCAATTCCATATTGGCCCGGGCATCCCCGGTGACCCGGTTCCGCTCGGACAGCAGATATACGGTCACCGGGATCTGTTTTTCCATCAGATACCGGGCCATGACCCAGCCGTCTCCGCCGTTGTTGCCCCGGCCCGCCACCACTGCCACCCGGGTGGTTTGGGTGGGCTGAAACTGTTCCATGAGAAAATCCACAGCTCCCCGTCCGGCATTCTCCATGAGCACCCGCCCGGGAATGCCGTATTCTTCGATGGTATACCGGTCCATCTCCTGCATCTGTTTTGCGGTCACTAAAAACATATCTGATCACTCTCCATATTCTAATGATCTGGGTTTAAATGGTCTACTTTGACAATTGTGAGTACCGCCTCCGGGGTTTCAATCACATCCCCGTGCCGGATTTTTCTTCGTTTCCGGGTCTCAGTCTGCCCGTTCACCTTCACCTGGCCGTCCTGGATCCGGAACTTGGCCTCCCCGCCGCTGGCCGCCAGGTTTTCAAACTTCAGTATCTTGTGTAGTTCCACCGGTTCCGCTGCAATTTCAACGTTGCGCCGGAATCGCCTGCTATTTGTCATTGTCCACCTGTTTTCTGCTTTTCCCTGTACATCATTACTGTTTTAAAGAGTAGGGATTCACTGGTGAGGTGGTTCGGCAGCGTGGCCTTACCGACACCGGACGATCCTAACAGGCAGTAAATCAGGCCTGGTTTCAGAAGACCCTTGATACGTTTCTGGCCGGATTCAGTTTTTTTTTGCTGAATGGCAAGACCCGCAACTGCAGCATGATATCATGAATTTGATCGATCCGGCCGGTGATATTTTTGAAAGAGAGAAGATCACTCTTCCTCAATTTTCTAACAAACCGAAACATTGCAGGGCTGTAATCATAACCGCATTAAAAAATTCGAATGATATTTTCATTGTCCCGGAAGTTGAGAGATAAGCATTTCCTGGGTCAGCATTAGCGCCGGTTTGTCATCTGTTTCACAGGTACAGACCGGCCCACTTGAGGAACAGAAACAAATGCCCCCGTTTTTTTTTATCCATGACAGATTTCTCATTGATTGGGCCGGCTGCTATGGGGACATGGGGTGTGACGTATTGCAGCATATTTTCTCCAAATTATGTTGCGTAATATCCTAGAAAACATCAAGCAACAAAATCGGGCATCTTGTTGCTTGATGTCAGGAACTCTAAACTTTTGCATAACATGGGGTGCTGGATCTGTCAAGGATGCGAACAAAGTGAGCACCCGCAGGGCTTGTCCTTGGCAGATCCGACTTCCCATGCTACCGTCGACTATACGGCAGAGGGGAAAAACGAAAAATCAGCTCAGGGAATTGTGGCTACTGTCAAGTCAAATTTCGTTCAGGACAGATTATGCAAATATATCTTTGTTGTTTTTTGACTGGCATAGTCTAAAATTTTTAAACAAATGATCAGTGGTTAACCTTGGCTTGATATTCAAATTTCGGCCTTCATACCTTTAATTTATTCGAATTTTTTACCGAAGGGGATGCCCAGCTTTGTCATCCGGGTACGTAACGTTGACGGATTGATATTGAGCATGCGGGCGGCACCGTGTTCGCCCGATATTCGTCCATTGCATTTTTTTAGTACTTTTCTAATATGGATAGCGATCACCTCGGATAGATCATACACGTCTAAATCTTCACGATGATGGGTATTTTGACCCTGCTTTTGGATGGCATTGTTTATCTCTAATTCTTTAAATGATAATGGTTCTCCCCGGGTCAGGATCAGTGACCGTTCGATCAGGTTCTCCAATTCGCGGACATTACCGGGCCAGTCATACTCCATCAGTGGTTCAACAGTGCCCGGAACAAGCCCAGGAATGGATTCGAGTTTCATTTCAATGGATTTCTTATTGATGAAATGCTTGACAAGAAGAATGATGTCGTTTTTTCTGTGCCGCAATGGAGGGATATCAATCGGGAACACATTAATACGGAAAAACAGGTCCTGTCGAAACCTTCCGGCCTTTACCATACGTTCAAGGTTACGGTGTGTTGCAGCAATAACTCTGATGTCCAGCGGAATAGTGCTGCTCCCGCCCACCCGTTCAATCTCTTTTCCTGCAGCACCCTGAGTAACCGGGTCTGTGTATTAGGCGTTAGTTCTCCGATTTCATCCAAAAAGATCGTCCCCCCCTGGGCGCGTTCGAAAAACCCCTTTTTCATGGCTATCGCACCGGTAAATGCGCCCTTTTCATGGCCAAAAAGCGCTGCTTCCATCAACGAATGAGGGACTGCGGCACAGTTGACTTTGACAAATGGGGCTTTCCCCCTTTTGGACATGGCCATGATCGCATTAGCGATTATCTCCTTGCCGGTACCCGTTTCCCCCGACAGCAGTACAGTTGATGATAACGGTGCCACCATTGCTGCTTTTTCCATGGTTTGCTTTAATCCGCTATCAGCGCCAATGATGCCAATTGCCTCAAAATCCATATCAATTGCCGGACTTTCTAATCGGTTTGGTCGGATTTTTTCCCTGGACCTCTCCCGGTATCGTAAATCGTTGCTGAAAGTGCTGGCAAATAGTTCACTCAATGTGCTCAAAATGCTGAGATGTTCGTCGGTGATTTTTTTGCCGGATTTATTGAGTACCAGTAAAACCCCAACACCTCACCGTCTATAATCAGATCGATAATCGCACCCGAATCTTCTTTATCGGCAATTCCCTGACTAAAGGAACTGATATCAACCCCGAAAATCCCAGCCCTGGTATCATCAAACCGAATGGCAAACATAAAGCCATCTTTCATCGCATTTACCCATTCCAGCAGGTCCGAGAAAAGTTGCCTGAACGCCTTTGGCATAACAGTCGTTCTGTTCAGTAACCTGGCCTCGTCCAAGCTGGCAATGGCAAAATCCTCAATGGTTCCCAACGCCACATCATGGTAGTGAAGACTCACCTGATCCGCCGGCATATAGTTGCGGAGAAAAAGAAGGCAACGGTGGAGCGCTTTATCCATATCGAGGCTTCCGCAAATACTGTCGATCGCTTTTTGATAGAATTGATCATCGGAAATTTTCCCCACCACAGACTCCTTTATCGCTTGATGGATCATTCATTTGTTTTACAGATAAATATCTATGTCGCCGCATATTTTTACGGAATAACACGAAAAAACAGCCTATTCGTTGAATACCATAATTTTATTACGGTATTCAACAAAAAATACTCTAAAAATTATTGTATAGTCCTAACTATCTGTATTTAAAGATTTTTATGTATTGGTATAATAAGTGCTAATAAGTTCTTAACACGATCATGGAAAGCGATATTTATTGTAGAAACTTAAGTTTTATAAATCCCAAACAGGAGCTTTTATGAAAGAGAGAACTTTTTCTGAAAAATGAAAACATATTCCCTGAAAAGGGAAGTGATTGGGAAAAGGAGGCAAGATGAGTAAAAAAAATCATGACCGTATGCGGACCCATTAGACCCGAGGATCTCGGGTTCACCTCAATGCATGAGCATGTTCTCTGCAACTCGGCGTTCACCAGAGACCGGTATGCGCCCTTCATCCCTCCGGATGCCCCCGTGGGAGAAGAGGAGTTAGTAAGTCTTAAAAACGTGGGGTTGCTGAAACATGCCTTTATCCTGTCCAAGGATGTCTTGAGAATGGACGATGTGGCGGTCATGTCCGAGGAGGTCTCTTTTTTTAAGAAATCCGGTGGCAACGCCATTGTTGAAATGAGTACACCGGGAATTCGCTCCGACGTCAACGGACTTAGGCAGATTTCTAAAAACAGCGGGGTTCATATCATCGCACCGACCGGTATTTATGCCTTCGACAACTGGCCCGACAAGTTCAAAGAGATGGATGTACAGGAATTGACGGCATACATGCTGGACGAAGCAGAGAACGGAATCGAAGGAACCGATGTTTATCCTGGCCATATCAAGGTTGCTGCAGATGTGGACAACCAGCCCCAGGAACTCAATGCCATTAAAGCTGCGGTCCGAGTCTCACTGGAAACCGGTATGATGGTCACGGTTCACCAGGGGATGTTCCTGTCGAAAAACCAGGGACAGATCATTGCCGATGCCATTAAAAATGAAGGCGGTGATTTTTCCAGAATCGTGATGGGGCACTGCAGCAAATATTTCGTTGACAACAATCCTGACAAGGCGATCCTGGAACCGGAATCCTGGAAACTCAATATCGACCATGCTAAAAACCTGCTGGACCAGGGGCTTAATATCGCCGTCGACTTATTCGGGCATTTCTGGGATGGGGAGGCGGTTGGCTGGATCAGTCCTACAGATTGGCAGCAGATGGCCGGCCTGGTTGCTCTGATCAAGGCCGGTTACAGCCGGCAGATTGTTCTGGGAACGGATTGTTTCATTAAGATCTTGCTTCGGAATTATGGCGGCGAAGGGTATTGCCGGTTGACCGATTACGTAATTCCGACGTTGAGTAGATTAGGTATTCCCGACAAAGATATTCAAAACCTGACCATTGAGAATCCCACAAGGCTGCTGAGCACGTAATAAGTTGAGTTTTTTTGATTTTCAAGGCTTTCTTGAAATCTCGTTTGGCCACAGCACCGGTATTTGCTTGAAAAATTATCAGTTTAAAGGAGAACTTTAATGAAAGTTGCAGCAATAATTATTGTGACGATCTCAATTTTGGCTTTGAGTCACTTCAACGCTGTTTTCGCAAACGGCATAAAAAATCGCTCCACTCAAAGCTTCCAGGCCTGGGGGCAGGGCAGCGCCAGATATGCTGAGATTGAGGATGCAGATACACCCCTTCACAATTTGGCCGGATCAGCAATGATGGAAGATGGTTGGCATTTTCATTTGTCAGGTTTGTATATTCAAGAACAGACCACCCTCAAAAACAGATCATCTGGAAAAGAATATACCTTAAAGGCCACATCAATCCCGCCGTATGCCGCCGCAACCTATAAAAACGATAAATGGGCGGGCTTTTTTTACCTTTTTCTTTGCCGGGTGGTATTGCATCCGGTGAGCTTGATCGATTTCCGGCGTTCGATGCCATCGCCCGGATCTACTCTGCAGGGGCAGGGACAGCAGTAACCGCTGAAAATCAGGATATATCCCTTGAAGGCGGGATATATGCATTCACTCTGGGAGGTGCATACCGGTTTAATGACACGATTGCTGTTGGGTATGGTTTGCGCCGGGTGACTCATTTTGAAAATGTAAACGGGAAAGCCGACTATATCATCGCTGCGACAGGCACACGGGCCGGTTATACGATCGTCGACTACGAGATTGAAGGGAGCGGCATAGGCCACAGTTTCGGTCTTGATTGGAAGTTTAGTGAAAAATTAAATTTCGGATTTCGGTATGACATGGAAGTGGATATTGATGCAAAGCCCTCTGTGAGCGGTGATGATAATTTAGGGGTGATGGTTGATGGTGATGAATATAGTGAAGATTTGCCGGCAGTATTTAATGCAGGGGTTAAATATCAATTGTCCGATACTATAACGATTGACGGTGTTTTTAATTATTATTTTCAAAAAGGTGTGGATATGATGGGCGGAACGGCAGTGACGGACAAGTGGGATGATGCATATGACATCGGGATGGGCCTTTCATACAAATTGTCAGATGCATTCGAGCTGAGTACCGGTATCAATTATTCTTATGTTGGAATTCCAAATGATGAGTATACGCTGACACACGCAATGACCACGGCCGACAACGTACAGTTAGGCATCGGGTTGGAATATTCCGGATTTTCAAAAACAAAAATATTTGTCGGTCTCGGGGGTTGCTTTTACACGGATGACAGAAACACTCCCTTTGATCCGCTTGGAGACCATGAGCGAACCCCGGACTACACATATGCTTTGGGGTTTGGAATTGAGTATAAATTATAAGGCTTACTTATAAGTTATATGTCGTTCGCCGGAATGCTTTAACCAAACGCCCATCGCCTTCCAGCCGTTGAGGTTAAATCGCGGGCCTGATAAGGGTTAACGCTGTATTGACTTTGGTTGAAAAATCCGGTAATCCATGTCGAAATCGTGGGCCTGATAAAGGTTAGAGCCAGC
>LQAJ01000143.1_pt1 | contig 32948 bp, 35 predicted proteins | sample 1535811 | NCBI WGS metagenome assembly LQAJ01 (sample SAMN04331587, study PRJNA305678) | bioreactor metagenome | isolation source: bioreactor_6 inoculated with Wadden Sea sediment 2nd replicate of a... | place: Germany: Wadden Sea, Janssand Flat
TTTTCTGCAACATTCTCCAAGATAAACGCCCGAACATACGTCGGTTGCGAATCAGACGACCTTCCGCCCGACCCGTATCCCACGGAAAGGAGCTTCCCGACAGGCTGTGATCCGCAAGAATGTCCAACCGTCCGCAGAATGGAGAGCCCCGTGGGTGTGGCCCGTTCCATTCCACACGCTGAACCGAAGGTGGTTATCCCTTTGGAAAGTTCCGCACAAGCTGGTGCAGGAACAGGCATTTTTCCATGTGCACACTCCACGAAACCAGACCCGAGATCCACTGCGGAAAAGGCGACTTTTTCAGCCCGCAAGGCATCCATTAGGACCATCGATCCTACAATATCCACAATGGTATCCACAGCCCCGACCTCATGAAAGTGAACGGTCTCCAGATCCACGCCGTGGACCTTGGCTTCGGCCTCACCCAGCAACGTGACAGCGGCAATACTCCGCTCGGCCACGGAATCTTCCAGATTTGCGGACTCGATAATGTCCACCAGATTGCTATAGGTTCTCAGTGGTTGATCTTTTGTCTCCACGACATCGACATGCCATGTGGCAATTCCCCCCACTTTCTTCTGAACCCATTCGAGTTCAAAGCCCTCCAGCCCGAGCCGTGCCAGTTCAGCGCTGAGAAACTGAAATCCCCATCCCGGTCCGTTCAATTCCTCAAGAGCATGGGCCATCGAAGCAAGCAGCATATCGCCACTCACTCCGCTGGAGCAGTTCCAGATACAGCGTACGCGGTGCAGTTATTTGATTATTCATTGCAGTCAAATACCCATTCCTCACCAGTTATGCAACGTCCGTTGCACATCCGACGACTTCTCCATAAGCACAAACACAAAAGCACGTTTGCATTTATCGCTTCAGGTTGATCTTGTGAGCAAGAAAGGCGGCACCGAAGCCGTTGTCGATATTAACGACACCAACGCCCGGAGCACAGGAATTCATCATGGCAAGGAGAGCGGAAAGTCCCTGAAAATTCGCACCATAGCCGACACTTGTGGGGACACCGATGACCGGCGGAACAGCCATTCCACCAAGGACCGAAGGCAAGGCCCCTTCCATTCCGGCCACAGCAATGATCGCCGAGGCATCAATGATCTTATCCATGACAGAAACAGACGATGAATGCCCGCCACACCACAGTCATAGTGGCGCTCAACCCTGCTTCCGAGAAATTCCGCAGTTTTCGCAGCTTCTTCAGCCACAGGCAAATCCGACGTGCCGGCCGAGACCACCGCAATTTTTCCGATAGCAGGCCTTTCCGGTCCGTCAACGATAATGAGCCGTGAAACCGGATCGTACTCAGCACCGCATTCCGCAGGCAGGGCATCGAAATGAGCCTGTGTCGCCCGTGTACCAAGCGCCCGCCCGGAGCACTTGACTATTTCACTCATGATTACAGCGACCTGCTCAGGCGTCTTGCCCTCGCAATACACGACTTCAGGGCCGCCGGTACGGTACTCGCGGCAATGGTCAACCTTGGCGCATCCGGCATCGACAAAGGTATTGCCAAGCAAAACACGCTTGACCTCGTCCCTTGAAATCTCACCCGCAGCAAAAGCGTCCAGCACATCGTCCGTTTTCACTCGCCCCACTCCTTGAATTCATATGATCGCAACCCGATCCGCTCGATCAGCGCCGCGAAAGAATCACGATTTTTTTTCATAATATCAGCATATTGTGGCAAGAATTCCACGGTTGCCACCAGATTATCATGGCGTGCCCTCAGGGTTTCGACCCCAAGGTTATGAAAGAACAATTCCATTGTATTCACTTTTTCGAGCCGATCGGCTGTCAGCGGCATCCCAATGGGAATCCGTGTCGCCAGACAGCTCTCTGATGGAGCGTTCCAATTCGGTAATCCAATGGATTTCGCCGTTGCTCGCACGTCCGATTTGGTCATGTCGACCTCTTTCAATGGTGAAAACACGCCGAACTCCCTGACGGCACGCAGGCCCGGGCGTGCAGGGTCGTCATCAGCATTGGTCCCGTCCAGAATAATGCAATCGTCTCCGTACTCAAGAACCATCATCTTGAAAATCAAGCGTTTGCAGTGATAGCAGCGCTCGTCCGTATTGCGCCGGACGTATTTGTCCTCCAAGACACGAAGACACAGGGGTGATGCTCCAGACCGATGAACTCAGCAACTTCGACCGCACGGGTAAACTCATGTGCTGCGTTCAGTTCGCTTCTGACAGTCACTCCGAAAACCGGACCTTTCAAAGCCTGCCGTGCGGCAGCGGCCACCAGACAACTGTCCACGCCGCCGGACATGGCAATCACCACCGGCGTAACGTTTTCACAACGTTTGGAAATAACGGAAATCAACGACTGCATGGACATATATCATGTCTAGCCCACCCCGACACCGGCTTCAACACATTTCGCCAAGCCCGCTTTTCCGTCACAGACGCATATGCAGGCAGTAAGCACTGTCCCACAAGGTTTGACATACTGCCGCCCATATAATAGCATGCTATACATTACAGATAATCTATCAATTTTATTACATTATTATGCCAAACACATCAGAACAGACATTCTATTCACAGTTATCCCGATTCCATAGGCTGTATTCCAAAGCACTTGCCATGCGACTGGAGCCATACACAGTTCGGCCCGGTTATCTCAATATATTGGCCGTCCTCTGGGAACAGGACAATATCACCCAAAAGGAACTCAAATCCCATCTGGACATCGAACAGGCCACCCTTTCCAATACCCTCAAACGCATGGAAAGAGATGACATCATCTCCCGCGTGCCGAACAAAAAGGATCGAAGGCATACCTTTATCCGGTTGACTGATCGTGGAACGTCGCTCAAACCGCTTGTTGCCGAAGCCATCGACGACCTCCGCTCTGTTGCAAACAAGGGCCTTACCATCAATGACCGTCGATATTTCAAACGCATCATGCGCCAGATGTCCGATCATCTGGAATCAGACCTCAGCGACCCTCTGTTTGTGCTTCTTGATGAGGTTTCCGACTGATCCAGTCTCCTTTACCGCTCAACCTCAAAAATTCCTTCACACGCCATTTTTTTTCAATAACCGCTCTCTTCATCTCTTGAGAACAGTTGCATCCAACCCTTTCCCTCACGATATTCTTCAATCTACTTCAAGACAGTTCAAGCCCTCATATTGCCCACAGTCTCCAACGTTTCCGCCACATTCTCCAGAACCTACCCCAACGACCTATTCATGCAAAAAGATCGAGGTCTCTTTTTCTGAACATTCTTTTTAACATCATGTTCACAAACATCTCAAACAACTAAATTACTTATATTTTCGGAAAATTTCCTTTATTTGACGTCCAGACATTCATTCGATTTTCTCTACACTTTTCCTGCCAGCCATATCCCGAAAAAGTGTCATTTCGGGACAATTTCCCATTATTTTTTCGGCAAAGTCTGCTATAGGAATCTCTAATAATCAGCAACGTCCTGTAATTATGTGGACACCTTTATTTATTAGAAAAAGTCTAGACTTTGTAGGACAACGTTGTACTCTGTTGACAATCTTTGACTCCTTATGTCAAAGAATGAACATGGTAGGTCTGACTGTGACATTATGGACATGAAAGATAGCCAAAAACCACCGACTCTGCTGACAGTACGCGAAGTAGCGGATCTGCTCAGGGTTCACCAGCGCACTGCGTACAGATTAATCACGGGTGGGAGTATCAAGGCTATCAAGATCGGCAGTCAGTGGCGCGTACCTGAAACCGCGCTGATGGAATTTATAGAAAAGGGATGGAAGGAGTCGGCTTCAACTTCTGGTGCAAAGAAGAAATCCGGCCCGGAACAGTTTAAACTGCCCCTGGATTGAAGGAGAATGAGCATGTCGAAAAAAATGGCTGGCGGAAACGACCCTGTCCTCAAAGTCAATCTGCCCAATGATTTCGGTGAAGACGTAGCCGTATCCGGTCACCTCGTCGGTGAAGAAATGTATTTTGACGACAACACCGGCATGTTGACAATGGAAAAGCTCTACCGCGAAGAAGCCGACAACAAGCTTGCATACGGCATCATCTCCGCCATTGGACATGCACGCGAACGTCGCGCCTACAAGATCGAAGAACACGAAGATCATTGCATTGCCAGCAACGGCACTCTTTCTCTCCAATTCTCCTACGACGAACTTTTCGAACTGCTCGCAGTTGCCATGGAATCCGAAAAAGGAAGCTCCACCCAGCAGGTCAGCGAACAGGTCCGCCGCCGGCTCGCCGCCAACGAGTAGCCAACACGATTTTCATTCGACATGAAAAAGGGACTCATTTGAGTCCCTTTTTTTATTGATCATTTTTTTAACAGGTAACCGACTGTTAACTTTTCGGCACCCTTACCTGTTTTCCCTGAAAATAGTCCTGCTGCCCGGTTGATTCCATGACAGTGTACCAATAGTCCGAATCGATATTGAGCTTGCGGGTTTTCCCAGCCACCAACTCAAGGGGCAGGTATACGGTATTGGACTTCAACTGCGTCACGACCATGCCGGTCTTTCCGGCCATGGCGGCATGAACGGCATTCTGGCCAAGAAATCCACAGTAAATACGATCTCCGGCATTCGCAGGGACTGAACGTATTATATAGCTGGGATCAATAAATTTCATATGCATTTCATAATCCCGCTTAGTGAAATATTCCCTTATCTTCCGATTCAATAGCCCGCAAATATCACCCAGTTTCAAATTTCCTGACGCATCCCTGCCGACCTCATCGGTCATGAGATCCTGTCCAGCTCCTTCGGCGCAGACGATTACGGCATGGTTGCGCTGCTCAAGTCGCCTTTCAAGGGCAGCAAGAAAACCGTGTTCGCCATCAAGGGTAAACTTCTGTTCGGGAACGAGCAGGAAATTCACTTCCTGAAGGGCCAGCGTGGCCTGTGCTGCGATAAAGCCTGCATGACGCCCCATGAGCTTGACGAGGCCCACTCCCTTGTCCACGCCCGAAGCCTCGACATGAGCGCACTGGATTGCCTCTGTGGCCTTTTCCACTGCGGTATCGAACCCAAAGGAGCGGGAGACAAAGTTGATGTCATTATCAATTGTCTTGGGAATGCCGATGACGGCTATCTTTCGCTGACGGTTGGAGATCTCCTCGCAGATTGCCTTTGCAGCACGCATGGAACCATCGCCGCCGATGACGAAAAGAACATTGATATTGAGGCGTTCGAGCGAATCGACAATCTCGGCCGGGTCCTGCGGTCCTCGCGACGATCCCAGCACGGTTCCGCCGAAGTGGTGAATGTTGGAAACATTCTCCGGCGTCAGTTCAAGCACGTCATACCCATATTCCGGAATGAATCCCCGCAGTCCGTTGCGGATGCCGAGAACGGACCGTATCCCGTAGTTGTAGTACCCTTCCATGACGATCGAACGAATAACATCGTTGATCCCTGGGCACAGGCCGCCACAGGTTACAATGGCGCATTTGGTCTTGGAAGCATCGAAATAGAGTTTTTTCCGTGGCCCTGCCTTGACGAAATGCATGGTCACGTTCTCGTCGCCGAGCTCGGAAAGATCATCGGACGTGAGCGTTACACACAAAGGCGTCTTGTCGTCCACATAGCGGGGATGACGCAACTGTGTCTGTATTTTTGCGGGACCGAGATCGCTGATTTCCGTATTGTAACTGGTCTTTTTCTTTCGAGGCATCCGATTTCTCCGACGCAAATACACGTCTCTATTGCTGTTTGTTGCAGAACACAGCAGATATTTATCTAATCATCCGATATTACGAATTTTATGAACCACAATATCCCTACCAAACACTCACCTCAGGTTCAGGCAATTCCTCTACGACCTCAAAAAGATCATCCGGCGTAGCAGTGGCCGCCCCGACCTGGGCCACAACCACTCCCGCAGCGTAGTTGGCGAGAGTACAGGCTGTGAGCAGGTCCAAACCGGACGACAGTGCGAGCGCAACGGTGGCGATCACGGTATCACCGGCCCCGGTCACATCGAAAACCTTTCTGGCGAAAGTCGGAATATGGCGCACAGTCTCACGGCCTTCAAACAGGGCCATACCGTCGCCGCTCATTGTGATGAGCAGATTATTGCATTGCAGTCGGTCGAAGAGAGCCTGTCCGGCGCGAAGGACAGACGGCTGTTCCTTGACCGGAAAACCCGCGCCCTCCCCTGCTTCCTTGGTATTTGGCGTAAGCAGATCCACACCTTTGTAGAGGTCGTAGTTGACTGTTTTCGGATCCACGAGGACAAGCGGTCTATTTTCGCAGGTATCAAGCAAAGCCATGAAGCGTTCCATGAAAGCCTGACAGATGAAGCCTTTGCCGTAATCGGAAAGGATGATGACCGGATATTCATTCACTGCAGGTTCCAGAAAGGAAAACAGCTCATCGAGTTCCCTCTGATCCAGAGGCGCGGCATGTTCCTGATCTACACGCACAACCTGCTGATTACTCGCAATAATACGGGTCTTCTTGGTGGTCGGACGTTCCGGATCACGGATAAGGTGTGTCTGGACTCCGGCCTCGGTGCAGAGACGATTCAACGTCTCGCCGTCCTCGTCGTTGCCTATAAGGCTGACAAGCACAGCCTCGCCACCAAGAGCAGTAATATTGCGAGCCACGTTTCCGGCCCCGCCAAGGAGTGAAGATTCCTTTTCCACACGAACCACAGGGACAGGTGCTTCTGGCGAAATACGATCAACCCCGCCCATCATGTAATGGTCAAGCATGAGATCGCCCACGATCATCACTTTCTGACCTTTGAGACTGCCTATGGCTTCGTGAATCTGAGTACGTGTCATAGTATTCTTTACCAGTATTATACTTGATTTTAAGTCTATTTTTTATACCGTCATTCATGACGGAGTCATTGAGTGCATTTTGCAATCAGGATACGATCATCACTGCTTTCTCACAATATTCTCGCGAGACTGTCAGCACAGGATCAAAGGACTAACCAAGCTCCAGACCGAGTTTTCCACAAATGACCGCAAGCCGTCCTCGCTTCCATAACCTATTGTAACCTTGCCTTTTTCAGGCGATCCGGAAATCTTGACCTTAACATCAAGCAATTCGCCCAGGGAAGCCTGAAGCGTTTCAAGCTTCGCATCAAGCGGTTTGGGTGCTGATTTGGCCGATTTGGAGGTCGAGACGGGCTGGCCGATCTCTTCCGCACCGGGCAGTCTGTCGTTCTGCTTCCAGAAAGTAGCCTGTGCTTCTGCCTGACGGACAGTCAAGCCGTTCTCAGCAATACGGCGGTGCAGCTCTGACTGGACATCCGCATCCGTCACAGTCATCACGGCACGGCCATGGCCTGCGGAAAGAGCGCCCTTCTGTATATCCTTCTGGACATCATCCGGCAGATTGAGCAGACGCAGTGAATTAGCCACAGCAGAACGGCTCTTGCCCACCTGACGTGAAAGCTCTTCCTGACTGAGGCCGAACTGCTGCTGCAGCTGACGGTAGCCCAACGCCTCTTCAATGGCATTGAGATCCTCACGTTGCAGGTTCTCGATAAGCGCGATGGCCAGACTTTCCTGATCCGTCATTTCACGAACCAGAGTCGGTATTTCGGTCAATTCTGCGAGCTTTGATGCCCGAAGACGCCGCTCACCTGCCACCAATTCATACTTATCATTGGCTAATGGCCGGATAAGAATGGGCTGCAACACCCCGCGAGCCTTGATGGAAGAAGAAAGATCGTGGAGTGCCTCTACCGAAAATTCCCGACGCGGCTGATGCGGATTCGGGGTAATATCGGCTACGGGAATCATGCGAACTTCCGAAGAATCAGACGTTTTTTGTTCATCCTCACGCACGCCGCCGAGCAGCGCATCCAAACCGCGACCCAGTCCTCTGTTACCCGCTGTCATATACCAATATCCTCCTGATTGATCGGCGCCCTTGCCCAACTGGCCGATAGCGCCTATAAAGCCCCGAAACACGAACGCGAAAACGGAGCACGAAATGTCAGATCATATTAACGAACTCTTTGATAAAGACGGCAATCTTATCGGCGCCCTGCTCTCTGCCGAGGCATGGACCGCAGCCAGAACAGTGGTTCTGGACCATCTAGGTATCGTCGAGGAACCTCGAGTCAAGGAAATCGACGAGCCTACACAGGACTGGGAAACCCTCAAAGAGTACTGGGATTTCGACTATCCTGTAGACACCGATGTCCAGTGTGAGCACTGTGGCAACGCCACCCCAGACTGGGCAGCCGATGAACCTCGGAAATTCCGGCTCACGTCAGCCAATCTGGCCGGCCTTGTCTCCTTCAAGTGCATGGATTGTCAATCCAAGATCGTCAAAAAGCACTTCAAAGATGAAATCAAGACCGAATGCACACCGTTTCAGTCAAAGAAAATACAAAACAAGGAAGGTCGTTACTAACGCCCTCTCTTTGACTTTTTATCACCGCATTATCACAGAAATCACCCTGTTTCGACGGGGGTGATCTTTTTTGAAAGAACAAGGCTCAAGCCCCGGCAACACTACTCTTTGCCACTTCCTGAGCGAGTGCCAGATACGCCTCTGCACCCTTTGATTTGATGTCGTAGTTGATTACGGGTTTACCAAAGCTCGGAGCCTCTGAAAGCCGCACATTTCTGGGAATGATCGTCTCAAACAAGTGTTGAGGAAACGCCTTGCGCACCTCATGCTTCACCTGCCATGACAACCTGTTTCTGGAATCATACATGGTCAGCACCACGCCGAGGATATCCAAACCGGTATTCAGGCGCTTGCGCACGAGTTCGTAAGTCATGAGCAACTGCGCAATGCCCTCCAAAGCGTAATACTCACACTGAAGAGGCACCAGCATTTCAGTGGCAGCACACAGAGCGTTGACGGTCAGCAACCCAAGGGACGGCGGACAGTCAATTATGATGTATTCATACTCCGCATCCACGGCCTCAAGCAGTTCGCGCAGATAATATTCCCGCCCGAATTTATCAACCAACTCAATCTCTGCCCCTACCAGGTCCTGTGTTCCGGGCAGCAGATCGAGAAAAGGCACGGCTGTTTCATAGATAGCCTTATGCGCCTTTTTTGGCTCAAAGAGCACAGAATAAATATTCTCACGCCGATCACCTGGATGAAATCCAAGACCGCTCGATGCGTTTCCCTGCGGATCACAATCGACCAGCAAGACTTTTTTTTCCATGACCGCAAGTGACGCGGCCAAATTCACAGACGTCGTGGTTTTACCCACCCCACCCTTCTGATTCGCTACGACTATTCTTCTCGCCACAGAGACTTGCCTCCATATTTTGACTGCAATTTGCGGCTGAACATTGTTTCACGTGAAACAATTTCGACGTTCAGGAAGATGTTTCACGTGAAACAATCCGATCATTCGCCTAAAACAGTTCGTAGGATGAAAAAGGAATCTTGGCAAGGTGGTGACGCAAAAAAAGGGAAAAAAGAAAAAAAAAAGGACCGCAATTGCGGCCCGTTTTTCTACTTGATTACGCTGTTCGAGTGAAGATCAATACATTATATAAAGATCATCACTCCGTGATCGAATTATTTTCCGTAGTATTCCTGATACCACTCAATGAAATTCCTGATACCGACCTCAATGGAAGTATCAGGCTTGAAGCCGACGTCGCGAACCAGATCATCTACATTCGCCTCGGTGGCCGGGACATCTCCATCCTGCATGGGCATGTAATTGTAGATCGCCTTTTTACCGACGACTTCCTCGATCACTTCAATGTAGCGGGAAAGATCGGTAACAGAGCTGTTGCCGATGTTGTAAATACGGTACGGCACTTTACTTGTGCACGGATCCGGCTTGTCGCCATCCCAATCCTCGTTCGGTGCTGCCGTATTCTTGACCACGCGCACAACACCTTCCACGATGTCGTCAATATACGTGAAGTCACGACGCATCTTGCCGTAGTTGAACACGTTGATCGGCTTTTCCGCGATGATGTTCTTGGTGAACAGAACAACGCCATGTCAGGACGGCCCCAGGGACCATACACGGTGAAGAAGCGCAGGCCGGTGGTAGGCAGGTCGTAGAGGCTGCTGTAGGAATGCGCCATCATTTCGTTGGACTTCTTGGTGGCGGCGTACAGGCTCATGGGATGATCAACCCCTTCGTGCGGGTTGAGCGGCATCTTTGTGTTCATGCCATACACGGAGCTGCTGGAAGCATATACCAGATGCTCCACCTTGTTGTGTCGGCACCCTTCCAGAATATTCAGAAATCCGACAACATTGGAATCAATGTAGGACTTGGGATTTTCAATGGAATAACGAACGCCAGCCTGAGCAGCCAGATTGACAACATGAGTGAACTGCTCCGCCTTGAAGAGATCGCTCATGGGCTGATCATCCTGAAGATTGATGTTCACATGCTTGAACAACGGGCTTTCCTGCAAAATGGCAAGACGTGCCTTTTTGAGGTTGACGTCGTAATAGTCGTTGAGGTTGTCGAGTCCCACGACTTCATGCCCTTCCGCAATCAAGCGGCGGGACAGATGAAAACCAATGAAGCCGGCTGCGCCGGTAACAAGAATCTTCATAAAATCTATGTATCCTTTTTTGTGTTGCCACCCGAATTAGGCAGCAGTGTATTCATTATATCAAGCGGCACAGGAATCACTGTGGCTGATTTACTCTCGGCGGCCATTTCACGCATGGTCTGAAGATACCGCAGCTGAAGAGCTTCGGGATGTTCGCTGATAATGGAAGCGGCTTCGGCGAGTCGGCCTGCAGCCTGATACTCACCCTCCGCTCCGATAACCTTGGCGCGACGTTCACGCTCGGCTTCGGCCTGTTTGGCCATAGCCCGCTGCATCTCCTGAGGCAAGTCAATATATTTGACCTCGACCGTGGCAACCTTGATGCCCCACGGATCGGTATGCTCATCGAGAATGGACTGTATCTGTGTGTTGACCTTGTCGCGCTGAGCGAGCAGTTCATCAAGCTCGACGCCACCACATACGCTACGCAAGGTGGTTTGCGCAAGTTGTGAAGTTCCGAACATGTAATCCTCAATTTCGAGAATCGATTTCACCGGGTCCACTACCCTGAAATAGACAACCGCATTCACCTTGACGCTCACGTTGTCCTTGGTGATGACGTCCTGATTCGGAACATCAAGGGTCAAAATACGCAACGACACCTTTACCATCTTATCAATCACCGGAATCAAAATGATAAGTCCGGGCCCTTTCGCACCGATGCATCGTCCAAGACGAAAAATGACTCCACGCTCATATTCGTTCAAAACACGGAGTGCGGAGGCCAAAAATGCGACAACCAACACCAAAAGCACAATCTGCGGAATAAACATCGTACATCTCCTGTGGGAACCCTTGTGTACCAAGGGCTAGCGGCTGACAGCCTCTATTTCGAGCGTTAAGCCGTTTATCGACACAATCGCAACCTTGGAGCCGCGAGAAGGCACAAAATCGTTCTGCGCAGCTGTGGCGGCCCAAATTTCGCCTCTGACCAAAATTTGGCCGGAATCGCCTTCCCAATTGATAATTTTTCCTGTCAAACCGACCATTCCTTCACCACCGAGTCGCGTCTTTCTTCTCTGTGCGCGAGTCACGAGCCAAAGCAGGGTGCCTACCGTAACCGACACAAAAGCAGCAGGCCAGAGAATGATGGATAAAGGAATTTGAATGGAACCGTACTCATCACCGAAAAGAATGATCGAACCGAAAATAAGTGCCGCAAGGGCAGCCACGGACAACATGCCGTAACTAACAACCTTGATTTCAAGAATCATCAGAATCAGTGAAAAACCTATCAGGAGCAATCCGGCAATATTGGTCGGCAGAACCGACATGGCATACAGCGCAAGCAAAAGACAGAATCCACCGAACACTCCGGGAAAGATGGCACCGGGATGGGTTATCTCTATAAACAGTCCGAGCATGCCTCCGAGAAGAAGCAGATAGGCGATCTGCGGATGCAACAGCCATGACAAAAATTCATATCGAAAACCCGGAACGAAATCAGATATGGAAATACTCTCTTCCGTAAAACCGCCCTTCTCCATTCCCGGTAACAGGCCGCCTTGCCCCGCCTGTTTCAGAAACGACTTCGCAGACACTGCAATGACTTCAACCACCTTCTGTGCGAAAGCCTCCTGTGCCGTGATACTCACGCTTTTCTCCACGGCCTCGGTATACCACTTCGCATTCCTGCCGCGAGATTCGGCCACACTCCGGACAAGGCTGCTGAAATCATTGGTCACCTTCTTGGCCATGGTTCCGGCAATTTCACCGCCCCCAGTCCAACCGGACTCGCCGCACCAATGGTCGTCTGCGGAGCCATGCCCGCCACTTCGGATGCTGCCACGATAAACACGCCTGCCGAAGCCGCACGCGCACCGGCAGGACCGACCCAGACCACTACCGGAACAGGAGCGTTGAGAATCGATGAAACCATCTCGCGCATGGATTCGCCCAACCCACCCGGCGTATCAAGCACAAGCAGCAAGGCACTGCTGCCCTCCTTTTTGGCAAAGGAAAGAGCGTCATCCAGTATCTCACTCTGGGCAGGACTGATCGGTCCCTTGATGGTCAATCGAGTCACGGGATAGGCGTCAGCCGAGGCCGGATCCGCACTCGTCAGCACTGGGATCAGACACATCAGAAAAATAAGGAAAGGATATCGGAGCATGACATTTCTCCGTATGAAGTTTCGATGAGTGTACACCGATTTTTCAAACGGGGAAAGTTCGATAGAAAAAATAGGGAGTGAGGATGTTACTGATGATTTATATTCAGAACACCTGCACGTAGAAAAACAACAGTACGCGCAGGATATGCTTCTTTACGACTCCTGTAAGTCTTTCTCACCTACATGCCGCTCATAGGACTCCAGCCGTTGGTTCAATGTGCCGGTATGCAGTTCAAACAGATGGTTGTCATAATCATAAAAATAGAGAGACCTGCCCTCCCCTGATATTCGAGGACGACTGGTACGAAATTCAACTCCAGATGCCTTCACGCGTTGTGCGAACTTCTCAAAATTGTCTTCAGTTATCTTGAACGCAACATGATTATAGGTCTGGTCCGGAAGAGGAGCACCCTCCATGATTGCAATCCACAGTCCTCCCACCAGATAAAACCGTTCACGGGAAATGGAAAAGGTATCGTCCCCGCTGGAATACACTTCCCGACCATCAAGGACGGTTTCCAGAAACTGGCCTGTCCGTTCCATGTCACTTACAACAAAAGTTATGTGGCTCAACCCTTCAATCATGATAACTACCTGTGTTTATGTGAATTCAATATTTGTATGACAGTCGATGTACCGAATGTAAAGAGCCCCCTGACCTATAGGTCAGGGGGCTCTTTAAAAGTGTACTGAACAATGCAGCATGTGCATGCCGAATCAATTTGCCGGCGGTTTCGGAACCTCGGGCGGCGGTGGAATATACGGCAGATTAGCCAGCCTGGATTCGATCACCTTCGGGTTCGGATAGGTGGAGACGATGGATTCAAGCAGTTCCTTTGTCTTGGCATAATTCCGCTCATTCTCGTAAATATCCGCCAAGAGGAAAATCGACAGCACCCGTATATCTTCGGAAACATCCTTCAATTCAAGGAGTGTTTCCAATGCACGCTTGGACTGGTTCCAGTTGCTGATGAAGCTGTAACTCTGCGCCAGCTCATAGAGGCACAGCGCTTTGTCATTGGTGCTTTTTGCCGAATTGGCGCAATTCTCGAGAGTGACCGAAACAAGATCGTAATTGCCCCATGGAACGATACAGTTCCGCAAGCCGAAGCTGCGTCTTCACGGAATTTTCCGGGAATTCTTCAGCATGCATCAGGCATTTTTCATATGATTCAACGGCCTTGGATTTATTCCCAAGCTGCGAGTATACCTCGCCGAGTTGAAACATGATACGCCATGCATCGTGCGGATCAGTGCCCAGCTCGAGGTACATGGCCTCAAGCAGAACCACGGCCTTGTCCAGATCCCCTTTGATACTCACGGAAATCTCGCTCAGACGATCCCACGCCTCTTTGCGAAACTGTCCCTGCGGTTCTATCTGCAAATACCTCTCATACCATTTTTCGGCATCAAGATAGAATCCCTTGGAGTAGGAATCACGGGCATTTTCAATATCTTCCATTCCCGGTGACTGTTCACGGGAACAGGCCACGACGAAAAAAGATCGTCGTGGCCAGTGTTATCAGCAGGATTAAACGCTTCATCGGCTGCTAGGAACTCTGTTCCTTGAGTTCTTCATCAACGTCCATGACCAGATCGAATCCGGCAACAGAGTTGTCGCCGTCCATGCGGACAAGGCGGACGCCCTGTGTGGCACGGCCGCGTGTCAGGCTGATTTCGCCAACGGACATGCGGATAATCTTGTTGGCCGTGGTCAGCAGGATGACATCGTCACTCTCGTTGACCATGCGTGCCCCGATGACTTTGCCGGTCTTGTTGGTCAGGCGCATATTCAGGATGCCCTTTCCGCCGCGAGTCTGGACGCGGTACTGGTCGATGCCGGTACGTTTTCCAAAACCGCCCTCACTTACGGTGAGCAGCTGGTCACGTTCGGGATCGCCGGTAACGACACAGGAGACAACCACGTCATCGCCGCGCAGGGCCATACCCTTGACGCCCGCGGTGGCTCGACCCATGGGCCGTGCATCATTGATGTTGAAGCGGATGGCCGAACCGTCACGGCTGGCGAGGATGCAATCCACATCGGGATCGATCTCGCGGACCATCATCAGTTCGTCATTGTCTTTCAGATTGACGGCCTTGATACCGGTGGCGCGGCAGTTGCCGTACAGACCGATGGAGGACCGCTTGATCATGCCCCGCTTGGTCACGAACAGGAAGAAACGGTCATCGTCGAACTCACGCAGGGAAAGCGCAGTCGCGATGTATTCGTCCTTGTCAAGCGGCAGCAGATTGTTGACATGCCCGCCCTTTGCGTAACGGCTGCCTTCCGGTACCTGATGGACCTTGATCTTGAACATCTTGCCCATGTTGGTGAACAGGACCAGATGCTGATGATTGGTGGTCAGCATGAAGGTATGGATAAAGTCACCGTCGCCGGTCTGAACACCTGCGATTCCCTTTCCGCCGCGGCGCTGTGCCGTGTAGTTGGAAAGCGGCGTACGCTTGATGTAACCGCGTTTGCTCAGGGTGATGACTGTTTCCTCGTCCGGAATCAGATCCTCAATGTCGATGGAATCCGGGTCGGCCATAAGCAGTTCGGACTTACGCGGGGTGGCGTAGTTTTCCTTGATCTCCATCAGCTCGTCACGAATGACACCCTTGAGGACATCTTCGTTTTCAAGGATGGACTTGAAGTATTCAATCTTCTTCATCAGCTCGGCCAGTTCTTCAAGCAGCTTGTCGTGCTCCAAACCGGTGAGCTTCTGCAAACGCATGTCGAGAATGGCCTTGGCCTGAATCTCGGAAAGCTCGAAACGATCCATCAGGGCGATGCGTGCTTCTTCCGGCGACTTGGATGCGCGGATCAGCTTGACCACTTCGTCGATGTTGTCGAGCGCGATGCGCAGACCTTCCAAAATATGGACGCGGCGTTCGCACTTGTCGAGGTCGAACTTGGTGCGGCGGATAACCACCTCGCGGCGGTGATCCAGAAAGTGACCAAGAACTTCCTTTAAATTCAATAACATAGGCCGTTTACCTACAACGGCCATCATGTTGATTCCGAAGCTCGATTCAAGCTGCGTGTACTTGTACAGCGAGTTGATGATGATGTCGGCTATGGCACCGCGCTTGAGGTCAATGGCGATGCGAATACCGTTACGGTCGGACTCGTCGCGAAGGTCTGAAATACCTTCGATTTTCTTTTCATGAACAAGTGCCGCTATCTTCTCGACCAGGGTGGATTTATTGAGTGCAAAAGGAATTTCCTTGATGACGATGCACTCTTTCTTTCCCTTTGCGGCTTCTTCAACTTCCACGACACCGCGCATTTTGATGGAACCGCGGCCTGTGGTGTACGCATCGTACAGTCCCTGACCGCCGAAGACCATGCCTCCGGTCGGGAAGTCAGGTCCTTTCACATGTTCCATCATGGATTCGACCGTGCATTCGGGATTGTCCAGCAGGTGGACGCTGCCGTCGATCAGTTCGCCGAGGTTATGCGGCGGAATGTTGGTGGCCATACCGACCGCGATACCCGTGGTACCGTTGAGCAGCAGGTTCGGAACCTTGGTCGGAAGGACCGACGGTTCCTGCATGGTGTTATCGTAGTTCGGCCTGAAATCGACCGTTTTCTTTTCAATGTCACCGAGGAACTCGCCGCACAGCTTGGCCATGCGGACTTCGGTATAACGCATGGCAGCCGCGGCATCGCCGTCAATGGAACCGAAGTTACCCTGCCCGTCGACGAGCATGTCGCGCATGGAGAAATCCTGCGCCATACGGACCAATGCGTCATACACTGCCGAGTCGCCGTGCGGGTGGTATTTACCGATGACGTCACCGACCACGCGTGCAGACTTCTTGTATGCCCGGTTATGATAGTTGCCGAGATCATGCATGGCGTACAGGATACGCCGGTGAACGGGCTTCAGCCCGTCACGCACATCGGGAATGGCACGCCCGATAATGACTGAAAGAGAGTACTCAAGGTAACTCTTTTTCATTTCACTTTCGATAGTAATCGTATCGCTCATTATGCCTCCTGGGTTGCCTCCGGGAGCCCTTCGGGGACCCTGCCGGGGGCCTCAAGAACCTTTCGGTGAAAGGTTCTTGAGAATCTCCAAAGCTTTTTGGCTCGCCGCCAGTTACTGTATCTGAACTCGACAGACCGGCTTGGCGGCGTTTGTTGTTTTCAATTAACCGTTCAATTTGCTGCGCAAATATCTTTGATAACTAAATATCCAGTTCCTGTACGGCCAGTGCGTTCTTTTCGATGAAGTCCCTGCGCGGCTCGACGTTATCGCCCATGAGATCCATGAACACGTCGTTGGCTGCGGCAGCGTCTTCGATATGCACCTGAAGCATGGTGCGCTTTTCAGGATGCATGGTGGTTTCCCACAGCTGATCCGGTTCATTTCACCCAGACCTTTGTAGCGCTGGATGGACCAGCCGCGATGCGCTTCCTCGATCACGGCGTCATACATCTGGAACAGGCCTGAAACAGGCTTCTCAACGTCCTTGAGGGTCAGGTTGAACTCGAACCCGCCGCAGGATTCTCTAATCTCGCTGTAGGTCGTAAAGCCCTGCTTGTAGAGCTTGGAGTAGAAGAACTCCATTGCCAGACGCATACGGTGGCCGTTGTCGTTTTCAAAAGAGACATAGGTACGATCTTTATCAAGTTCGTAATCATGCTCGGTGATAATGGTCACCTTGTATCCCATGTCGGCGAAGTCTTTTTTGAACTCTTCGGGATCATGGTCTTCAAAGTGGGTAAAGCTGATCCGTTCCGGATAGTTCAGAAGCGCCTGATACAGACCGGGTTCAATGCCCGCTGTTTCAGCTTCATTGAATTTGGACCGCATGAAACGGACCTTATTCATGATCTCCATAAGTCCGGACGAGGTAAATTCGACACCGGATTCAGCCTTGATGATAATATCGCTGCCTGCACGTTCCATGAGGAAGTCGTCGAGCTCGATATCATCCTTGATGAATTTCTCGAACTTGCCCTTGTGGGCGCGGTACAGCGGAGGCTGTGCGATATACAGGTTGCCGCGGTTGATGAGTTCCTCGTACTGCCTGAAGAAAAACGTCAGGAGCAGCGTACGAATATGGGAACCATCAACATCAGCATCAGTCATGATAACGACCTTGTGATAGCGGAGCTTGTCAAAGTCCTTCTCATCTTCTTCGTTGCCGATGCCGATGCCGAGCGCGTGATCATGGCACGGATTTCCTTGTTGCCGAGCATCTTGTGCATCCGGCTTCGCTCGACATTAAGAATCTTACCTCGCAGAGGCAGGATAGCCTGATATTTCGGGTCTCTGCCCTGTTTGGCAGAGCCGCCTGCAGAGTCACCCTCAACAATGAATATTTCGGATTCCTCAGGCTTCTTGGACTGGCAGTCAGCGAGCTTGCCGGGAAGGGAGTTGTCGGAAAGAGCGCCCTTGCGTCGGACAAGGTCACGTGCCTTGCGGGCGGCCTCGCGGGCCCGTGATGCGTCAACGACCTTTTCGATGATAAACCGCGCTTCCTTGGGATTTTCCTCAAAGAAGACATTCAGTTTTTCGTAGATGATGCCGGAAACCAGTCCAGTGGCCTCGGAGTTGCCGAGTTTGGTCTTGGTCTGGCCTTCGAACTGGGGATCACTCAGCTTGACCGAGATGACCGAAGTGAGACCTTCACGAACATCGTCACCGGTCAGTTTCTTGACCAGCTTCTTGGGCAGATCCGCATTCTGCACATAGTTGTTGATGGCACGGGTCAGAGCGGTCTTGTAACCGGCAAGGTGCGTACCACCTTCAATGGTGCGGATGTTGTTGGCAAGGTGTACGTGTTTTCCTTGTAGGCCGAGGTATACTGAAGCGCGAACTCGACGATCATGTCTTCGGATTCACCCTGCCCGTACACAATCTCACCGATGGTGTTCAGATTGATGTTCAGGTCTTTGACGTACTGAACGATGCCGCCTTCGAACTTGAAAGTTTCAGGCTCGGCTTCGGGATTGCGCTCGTCCTTGAACTCGATCTCCAGACCGGAGTTCAGGTAGGCCAACTCCTTGAAACGCTTCTTGAGCACGTCATAGTCAAACTGGTTGACCTCGAAAATATCCTCATCGGGTCGGAAACGCTGGGTAGTACCAACAGAATCAGCAGTTCCCACTTCCAGCAGTTCCTGCACGACAGCACCGCGCTCGAACTTCATTCGATAGGTTGTGCCGTCTCGCTTGACCGTGGTTTCCATGAATTCGGACAACGCGTTGACGCAGGATACGCCGACGCCGTGCAGACCGCCGGATACCTTGTATGAATCGTTGTCGAACTTACCGCCTGCATGCAGGGTCGTCATTGCCAGCTGAACGGCCGGGACTCCTTCTTTCGGGTGGATGTCGACAGGAATACCGCGACCATTATCCGAGACAGTGCAGGAGTTGTCCATGTGCAGGGTAACCTTGATCTTGTCGCAGAACCCGGCCATGGCCTCATCAATGGAGTTGTCGATGACTTCGTAGACCAGATGGTGCAGGCCGCGGATATCAGTGGAACCGATATACATGGCCGGCCGTTTTCGAACGGCCTCAAGCCCCTCAAGTACGGTAATCGAATCAGCGTTGTAATTTTCGCTCATCTACGCGTTTTCCTCTGTGTAGTAAGTCTCTTCCTGAATCATCATGGGCATGACGATCACCTGGTAGTCGCGATCATCCACGCCGGTCAGACCGCAGGGAGCCTCAGTGCCGGTCAGCGTGAATTTCACGGTTTCGGAATTAAAGTGGTTCAGAATATCAATGAGGTTCCGGGTCGGGAACGCAATACGCTGCATATCGCCGCTGAAGGTGGCGTCAATCGATTCCTGAGCAGTTCCGGTCTCCTGGCCTTGGGCAGACACCAAAACTTCGTTACCGTCGAATTTGAAGTACGCACAGCGGTTGGAATCTGTGTTGAACAGAGCCACGCGGGAAAGTGCGTCCACCAGTTCCAGACGATTCACTTCCAGAGTGGAGACATCATCGTCACCGAGCTTGGCAAGGAAGTTATTGTAATTGGGGTACTGGTAATAGGACAGCGGCAGGGTGAACGTCTCCCGCTGGTCACCGGTACGGAAGAACAGGCGCTTGTCGGAAATGGCCAGTTCGATCTCGTCGGCGGTGAGCCACTTCTTGAGCTCGGCCAGATACTTCTTCTGGATGAGTACACCCTCTTCCGGCAGCATGGCATAAATATCATCGTTGACGAAATTGAACATGGCGAACTGGTGTCCGTTCAGGCCGCAGACTTCGACCTTCTTAATGCCCATTTCTTCCTTCGGTACCAGATAGAGGCATGCAATGGCCTCCATGGAATCCTCATCGGAAATGCAGAAGGATATCTTCTCTATGATCTCATGGAGAAAATCGCCTGACCAGAAGACCGTACCCGAATCCGGGAAAGTGGAGAATTTCTGAAACCACTCGGGATCGTTTACGGGAAATTTGTATTTCCTGGCTTTCTGTTCAACGAGTACGTTGGAGGAGTCTTCGTCAGTACGAATGGTCAACTCGCCCTGATCGGAACGCAGCTGCTTTACCAGATCATAAAATGCACGACCCTGAACTCCGGCCAATCCGTCTCCTTCAATGGAAGCCGGATAGGAGCCCATGAATTCCATATTGGAATCCGTGCTCATCACGTTGACGCTTCCATTCTCGCATTGAAGCCAGATGGTGCGAAGGAATGCAGCTCCTGTTTTGGCCGGGATAATGTTGGCCGACTTCTGGAGCCCTTCAATGATTTCATCTCTGTTCACTTTCAGAAACATAAATTATATCTCCTTGATTGAGATTTATTGTCTCGGTTCCTTTGTTCCTTTTCGACTTAAGTAGTCGAAATCACATAAATTTATATGCACACTGATTGTCACACTTTATGAACTCTTTGCACCGTATTTCGGTGATTTCACGTTTGTTCACGACATGCGACACTTACCCTTCAAAGTTTTCAACAGTTGTTTCAGTTCGTAATCATAATCTTGTAATTGTTGGATTTTTTAACCGAGTAGAGTACGGTTGAGTGGTCTTTTCCACCAAAGGAACGTCCCAGAGAGGGATACGACGTGTTCAGCATCTGTCGACAAAGGAACATGGCGATCTGCCGTGCCTGTGCAATATGCTGATGCCGTTTCGTGCCCGTGAGGTCACGGATGTGGACCTTGAAGTGTTCACTGACCACGGTCATGATTTTCTTCGGTGTGAGGTCGTCTGTGGCCTTTTCCTCGGTATTGGCGAGAATATGGTCGAAGTCTTTCTGGGTGAGTTCCTTTTTCACCAGCTCCTTGAATGCGAACAGCTTGAGCAGAATGCCCTGGAGATAGCGGAAGTCGGTGAAGCGTTGCGCCAGTGTCAGAACCTGTTCCTTGGACAGCGGCAGTCGTTTCATGCGGCAGTGGCGCTGAATGTATCCCACACGGATTTCAAGGTCAGGCTCCTTGAGGGTGACGATCAGTCCCCACCCGAGGCGTGACTGCAGGCTTTCATCCAGAAAATCATAGCTTGTCACTTTGTCGCGACAGGCGATGACCATCTGTTTCTTGTTGTCGTAAAAGTGGTTGAATATATTCACCAGTTCCTGCTGGAAATGCGGATATTCCTTGATTTTCTGGAAATCATCGAGGAACAGGAAATCATATTCGAACAGGTGGTTCCGCGCCCTGAAGGGATCGCCTTTGAACCGAATGGTGTACAGCGAGTTCAGCTCATCGACCGATCCGGTGAAAATTCCGGAATAGTCGTTTTTCTTGCTGAGTTCGTTGGCTACGGATTTGAGAAGATGGGTTTTGCCGGAGCCGCCCGGTCCGCAGATGATGAACGGGTTGAACAACGATCCCGACTGTTTTGCGACTTCTTTTGCCGAAGCGATCGGAAAATAGTTTTTCTTGTTTATCAGGAACGAATCGAATGTGAATTCCTGTCCGAACGGAAAGTCGATCCGCTTGACCACTTCCGCGGTCTGCGCGGGAGCGGAGCGGTCTACGGCTCCATGATCCCGGTAGCTGACCGAGTAACCGGATCCGAGGAACATATTGAGCTGCGCCTCGAATTTGTCCTGAATTTCGCTTTCGAACCATTTGGCAAAAAAGCATGCGGAAAGCCCACGGTGACCCGTTTGCTTTCTTCGTTATACTCTAAATGCAGGGGGTCGAACCATTGTTTCAGTTCGTCGTCCGAGCTGCTCTGGAGAAGATGTTTTCGAAGTGATTGTTTCACGCTTGAGATTGCCGAATGATAACCGTTTTGTAACTAATTAAAATTACTGTTTTAAAAATATGGGAATTCAAGTCTAAAGAAAATCCCGAAATTCCATCGAATCTATACATTAAAATATACCTAAAGCCAAGTCTTCAGACTCGGTTTTGCCGGACAAATCCGTTGATTTCACCACATTTTCGATGCATGATGCTGTTCCTGTTGAAAACTGCACTTTATACACCGCTCGCGGGCAGTTTTTTCGGAAAACTGCAAAAGCGGCCCAGCTCCGCTTCCGGAAGATCAGGCCAGAAAGAGATTGAGGTCGAGTTCTTCAAAATTGTTTCTCAGGCTTTCGAGGGATGTCGGATGGGTGCTGATAGGAAATTCATGGAAAAATGGCTTGAGCAGCCTTTGGAGGGCATATGGGACAACATCAGGTGAACAAGACGATCACGGAAATCAATGATCGCATCCGAAAAGGCAAGGCGTGGTGGTCAATGCCGAGGAGATGGTCGAGATCGTCAAGAAGGAAGGCAAGGTCCGTGCGGCCCAGGAGGTCGACGTGGTTACCACCGGCACCTTCTCGCCCATGTGTTCGTCCGGCCTGCTGTTCAACATAGGCCAGCAGCCGCCGGTTATGAAGGTTTCCAAGCTCTGGCTCAACAATGTGCCCTGCTACTCCGGCATTGCGGCTGTGGATGCTTATCTCGGCGCCACAGAGCCCAGTGAGGACGATCCGCTCAACAAGGTGCATCCCGGACGGTTCTCTTATGGCGGAGCGCACGTCATGGAAGACCTGCTGCGCGGCAAGGCTGTTCATCTGCGTGCCACGGCCTACGGCACGGACTGCTACCCGCGTCGCGAGATCGACAAGGACGTCACCCTGGCCGACCTGCCTGACGCCATCATGCTCAATCCGCGCAACTGCTACCAGAACTACAATGCGGCCGTGAACCTCACCAGCCGGACCATTTACACGTACATGGGCCCGCTCAAATCCAACTGCGCCAACTGCAACTTTGCCACGGCAGGCCAGCTTTCCCCGCCCTTCAACGATCCGTATTACAAGACCATCGGCATGGGGACCCGCATCTTCCTCGGCGGCAGTGTCGGGTATGTCATCGGCGAGGGAACCCAGCATGTGTCCAAGCCCCAGCGCAACGAGCACGGAGTTCCGGAAAATCCGTCCGGCACGCTGATGCTCAAGGGTGATTTCAAGAAGATGAAAGCACGTTACGTGCGTGCCCAGTCTATTCTCGGATATGGCGTTTCACTGGCGGTCGGCGTGGGTATCCCCATCCCCGTGCTCAATGAGGAGATGGCATACTTCACCGGCGTATCGGACGCGGACATCACCATGCCCGTCAAGGATTACGGCTACGACTACCCCAACGGCATTTCCCGGAACCTCGGGCGTGTCTCTTTTGAACAGCTTCGCAGCGGCGAGATAGAGGTTAACGGCAAGAAGACTTCCACCGTGCCGGTCACCAGCTATTCCATGTCGCTTGAGGTCGCCAACGAACTCAAGAAATGGATAGAAAAGGGTGACTTTATGCTCACGGAAAAAGTGGACGATATTCCGAGCTTCTAACCTCTGGAATAATTGAAAATAAAAGGCCTGCCGAGGAGACTCGGCAGGCCTTTTGTGTGTTGGATTTGTGTAGATTGTGTGAATGCTATTTCAGTCAATCCAGCAGCACGTTCCGGTCTAGTTTTTATCCTTCACCTGCCGGAAAAATTCCTGCAGGAATTGCGGTGTCGTCTTCTTGCCGTTGACGTCAAGCCGGTCCAGAAGGACGACGAGATTGCCTTTCGGGGTGGTGGTGGATGTGAAGTATAATTCGTGGGAATCGCCGCCCGGTACTTCCATGGTGAATACCCAGGCGTCATCGCTGCGATGCCAGTTGGAGAGCGATGCACTCCCCTCCTCGGCTTCGCGAACGAGGATTTCGACAAAGCCGGAAAGAGGCAGACGGCCCGGAACGCCGAGGAATTCACCTTCATCGCTGCGAATGACAATGGGAGTATTCAGGAAGGCGTCGGATGGGCGTTCAATCCCATTGGTTTTTTGTTCCTCGGTCTTATCTCCCTTTTCAAGGGTGTAGGATTTGACCTCGCCTTCCGGTCCTCTGACGTTGACGATTTTTCGGGTGCGGACCTTGTGTTCATGAGCGGAGGGTCCGGCATCAGATGAAGATGCGGGGGGTGTTTCCGATGCCGGACTCTTCATTTGGGACAGCAGGGCGGTGAACGCCTCGCTGTTCCTTGTTTCTATTTCCACGAGTTGCTGGACAGCTTGCTCAAGCTTCTGGAGCCGCCTTCCGGCCTGTGCCTGCGCAGTGGCAAGGCCTGCCATGCCCTGCATCATCTGGCCTGCGGTCGCAAAAAACTTTTCAAGATATTCTTCGGATACGGCGGAAGAGGTGGCTTGCTGGCGCGGTGGTGCAGCGGCCTGCCTCGGTCTGGCTGTGCGTTCTTCCTTGAAGTGTTCCTTGAGGATTTTGTGCGTCTCGTTGACGGACATGCCTTTTTCAAAGCAGTCGCGGATTTTCAGGCAGACGTCGCCAGCGGCTTTCTTGAAACGGATAGGTTTGCCGCGTGTGAGTACCGGAATGAATCCGGGGAACTTCCGGCGGTAGCTTTTGATGGTGGTTTCGGAAACCGTGCAGAGTTGAGCCAGATCTTTATGTGTATAGGTATCTTCCATGGTAACTGCTCATGCGTGGGGTTGTGGGTGGCTTCCGGGTGGCGAGTCTGAGTTGCCGAGGTCGGCTTTGAGGCGACTGTCCCAGATGCAGGAAACGAGTCGTGCCGGTGTGGCCGAGGTCGGTATAGAAGACGAGCTGAGGGTGTTTGCGGTACCGAGTCTGACAATCACTTTCTGGGGTACAGAACCAAAGGTGAGCCGAATCACACAGACCTCCTTGCTGTTATCGTCACCAATCGTCACCCTTGTTATTCAAGGGTTCAGGTAGAACGAAACTTACCGATCTTTTATCTAGAAAACTTCTAGAGGTCAAGAGGTGCGATAGAAAATACGGAAAAACAGGAGAGGCGTCCATACCTGAATCAGGTTGGACGCATATCAGATCGCGAAGGGGCGAATAGAAGGTAAAGAACAGCACTCTTCTGAGGCTGTTTACAAAGGCCTAGGGAAACGCTGATTAATTCGAACTTGGGGAAGTGCGGTAGAATTGTTCGTTGGCAAGGAGCAAGAAAACATCGAGGCCGACGCGTACTTCCTGTACGCGAGGATTTGATGTTTTGAAGCAACGACGGCAGCGGGCAATTATGCAGTGCTTCCCTAGAGGTGTTTTTTGATGGCGTTGTGTATGCGGCGGGACTGATTTTCGTTGCCAAGCAGACCAACGCGGACGGTTATCTGTGTGAGGCCGTCTCCCACCAGCTTGAGGGAGAGGATGACGGTATCGCCGGACAGTTTGCCTTCGACTTTGGCGGAAGCGCCATCCATGGTTTGTGTGGTCACTGGAATGCCGAGGTCTTTGCAGGCCCTGAGCGACGCCTTGTAGGCGCGGGAAAGGGATGCGTCATAGGTGGCTTCGGACTGGCCATCAAGATAGACGTATGTGCCTGCCGCGCTGAGTCCGCCGACGATGACGGCACCACATCCGGAGCACACGATCAGAAGGACTGCGAGTATGGGAGCTGTGAAACGTGGGTGATTTTCCGCATGGCTGTTATTCCGGTTTGGGCTGGTTGATGAGAATGCCCTTCACTTCACTTTTTTTGAACTCCATCGGCTCTTCCTGATAGCTCATCGGGTTGTTGATGATGAACGTGAACGAGTCGCTGCTGGGGCTGCCGAAGTAGATGCGGGCATCGGTGAAGATGAGTTCCTTGCCTTCATTGGTGAATATCTTGAAGTTGGAAGGATCGTGAAACCCGATCTGGTTCCAGTGCCTGAGGTCCTTGAGGCGTGTCAGGCTGATGACTGTGGAAGAGCGGCCATTGAGCTTGCCGGTAATGTAGACATAGTATTTGGATATTTTTTCCAGTTCGGCGATTTCGTATGTGGTGCCGTCCATGAGCATCAGGGAACCGAACGGGCCGACCATGAAATCCGGGTCGGTGACGATTTCCTCAACGACTTCGGTTTCTGTTTCCTCAACAGTGCCATCGGGGGTCTGTATTTCGACTGTTTCCGTTTCAACCGATTCGGCAACCGAAACGGCTTCTTCGGGCGTGTCCTCGGCAAGGCAGGGGACAGCGATGGCGATCAGAAATGCCAGGGTCAGGAATATGGTCCGCATTGGATTCTCCGGTATTGATGTCATTGCAGGGCAACGTTTATCAGGTAATGAGCCGAGAATCCAGTACCTGAAAAGGGGCGTCGAGATAGGCGGTTGGGGATATGCAGGATCGTCTGCTGGAGTTTTCCCGCTTATTGCAGTCAACAAATGACAAGGGAGGCAACCAGCCCCCCTTGCCTCATCTCATTAGTTGAACAGGTCGCTTATTGCGTCGCGGACACTGTCCTTGATTTCGTCTTTGGTCGTCTGCTTGGCGTCCTGTCCGATTTCCTTGGCATCGTCGCTCAGGCTGCCATCTGACTGCTGCTGTGGCTGTTGCTGTGTCTGCTGGGGAGCCATCTGAACCTGCTGCGCACCTGAAGGCAGTTCATAGTAGGAGGCTTTCAGATTTCTGACCTGAAGTTTGCTCAGGCGCATGTCATTACCGTAGCGAAGCATGCCGCCGTATCCCATTTTACGGGCCTCTTCGAGGGAGTCGTCAAAGGCTTGGTTCATTTCGGCCATGCGTGATGCCATGGCGATCCATCCATCGGTAAGTCTCTTGAGATTGGAATGGGTGCCGAGAACGATTTCCTCACGGCTTACGACCTTGCCGTCCTCAAACGTAACGGCTGTGTATATGGTTCCCTTGTAACCGGCCACCTTTTCGGTCTTGCCTGTTTTCTCATAACGAACAGCATACTCTTTTGGAGTCGAGTCCCCGCCGAACATGGACGTAACACCGCCCGTGCTTTTTATTTTGTCCATGTCCATGACGTGCCACTGCCCTTCGTCATCTCGGGAAACGGAATAGACTTTTCTGTCCTTGAGCAGCATGTAGCTGGTGGGAGAAGTATCCATGCGCACACGATTCGCGTCGCGGGTGCAGAGGGTCACCATGCTCCCGTCGGCGTATTTGTATGTGGCGATGATGTCCGACGCGGCCTGGGCGCACAAAGGCGCTGCCATCAGAAAACACAGCGTCAGTATAATCTTTCGCATGGTAAGCTCCTTTTTTGGAATTTGAATAATACTTGTTCTGTCCATATCCCATCAGGACTTTTATGTCGAGGTTGGGTCCAGTTTCCCGTACTGCCTGCCGTTATTTCATGCGTCTGGAATCAGGCATATCTACATTGCCCGGAGAGGTTGCCAAGAAATGTTTCGCAGTTTTGTAAATGTGGATGCGTGGTAAAAACAACTTGTGAGTTCATTATTTTGAAAGCGTATCGCTATCCATGGGAATGCTTTTTCGCTATGTTCCAGCAATGGATAAGTTAGCCATTTGGGTAGAGACGATTTTTTACGCGATCATCATGATTGGCGGGACTGCATATCTCATTTCACTCGATGCCTTTGAATTGTTTTATGATTTCAGTAGGAATCATGAGAGTTATGAGCTGGATGAAATTGCCCTTGCCATTCCGCTCGTTTTGGTCTGCCTGTTGAGTTTTTCCATCAGACGCAGCTGGAAATTATATCGGATGGCAAAGACCCTTCGCGAGGCGAACGCCGATCTCAGCGATGCCCATGCTCGTATCCAAGCCCTTTCCCGGTCGAAAGACATGTTCATTTCCGCAGCCAGCCATGAACTCAGGAGTCCGCTGATAGCCATTTCCAACTCCCTTCGGCTTCGGAAAATGGCGAAAAGCGAGGAAGAGGAACGCGAGTTTTCCGATATTGCCATGGAGAGGGCAAAATTCGGGTTGCTCCTTATCAATGACGTGCTGCTTTATTCGCAGATCATTCAGGGGCACAGTGAAAAGGATTTGAAGCCATTCAACGTACGGGAGACAATGGATTCCATATTCGCATCCGTTGAGCAGGCCGCTCTGGACAAGGGATTGGAATTGACTGTTTCCGTTGATGGTGAGGTCCCCGATACGGTTGTCAGCCATGAAGGCGTGGTCCGCCTCGTCTATGTCAACGTGATAAACAACGCCATCAAGTATACCGATAACGGACGTGTCGCAGTGCATTGCACCTATACGAACACCCTTCATCCAGAACTTGTCTTTCGCTCAACCGACACCGGACAGGGAATAGACAAGGCCAAGCTCGAAGCCGTTTTTGAACCGTTCAACCGGGGCGATGACCCTGCCCGACTCAGTCAGGATGGCGTCGGCCTCGGATTGTATATGGTCAAACAATTGGTGCAGGCGATGGAGGGGCGCGTTGAGGTCGACAGTACTGTCGGCGTTGGAACCGTTTTTACCGTCTTTATTCCTGTCAGCGCCTGCTGATTTCCTGACTGGCCTTTTCGATACAGCAAAGGCGTGAGGTGAATATGCCGGGAAGTTTCACCACGACAAGCCCCCGAACCATGGTGAAGTTTCGAGGGCTTGTCCCGGTATATTAGGAGGGGTTAGAATTTTTCGAATTCGTCATTGGTGTGGCTGATCAGAGCCGGATAGGTAGAGACGGTGTCTCCCGGGTTCTGCGTAATGTTTTTTTGTTTGTAAGCGGTGCTGTCACCCATTTTAAAGAAGCTGATGCTGTGTTGCAGATCCGCGGCCTTGCCTGCCAATTCGGCGGCTGTGGCGGCAACCTGTTCAGCTGTTGATGCATTCTGCTGAACAACTGTGTCCGACTCATGAAGGGCGTTTGTCACCTGTTCAATGCCGACGTTCTGTTCGCTGGCGGTGGCGGATATTTCCTGAATAAGTTCTGCGGTCTTTTCAATGTCCGGGATTACTTGCGTGAGCAGTTCACCCGCTTCTGCCGCGACAGAGACGCTGGAAGAGGACAGTTCGCTGATTCCGGCAGCCGCCACACCGCTTCTTTCCGCCAGTTTCCTGACTTCGGCGGCAACAACGGCAAATCCCTTGCCCGCTTCACCGGCCCGGGCTGCCTCGATGGCGGCATTGAGTGCCAGCAGATTGGTCTGGCGGGCGATTTCCTCAATAATGCTGATCTCATCGGCGATTTTTTTCATGGCGTCATAGGTCCGCTTGACGCTTCGCCCCCGGTACGGGTATCCCTGACGGCCTTGTCCGCTATCTGTTCGGTTTCATGGGCAATGGTTGCTGTCTGCTGGATGCTTCCGGACATCTCTTCCATGGAAGAGGAACTTCTTCCAGTGCGGCCGCCTGCTGTGTGGCGCCTGTGAAAGAACATCGCTTGCAGACGCGAGGTTGTTGCAGCCGTCGGAAACGTCATTGGAGATACCCTGCACATGACTGATGATGGAGGTCAGCTTTTCGCTCATCTTTTTCATGGCCTGCTGAATGAGCCCCATCTCATCCTTGCGGTCCTTGCATTGGATGTCAGTCAGATCGCCATGGGCAATGCGGGTGGCGAATTCAGAGCAGTTTCTGACCGGTTCTATGACGGATTTCTGCAATACGAAAAGGATGATGAAGATGGGGACCAGAATGATGGCGAGAAAGAGCGTGCCGACGATCCAGAGGACACCGGCGATCATGCCTTGCTGATTGGAGATATCAAGGGAAAGCACAATGGTGCCGATGGTGTTTCCGCGATAGTCCTTCACGGGAAATGCGCACAGGCCCGTACTGCCGACAATGCTGACGGATGCATCCTGCATTCCGCTGTCCAGAAACGCTGCGGAAGTGACGTTTCGTGTGTCTTCGTTCTTTTGTCCGTAGACCAGCACGTACTTGCCGTCACGTATGGGATTTTTTGTCGTGTCCTGCAACTTGGTGGTGATGGGCAGGAGTGTATTGTCCATGTACAGGAGCGCTTTCACATTGCCCGAGGATTCCATGCTCTTGAGAATACCGGCAAAACTTATCAGCACTTCCACCGAGCCAAGGTGCTGTCCGCTGTCGTCCCTGACCGGGGCGAGACCGCGAATGGTGAATCCCCCGCGTCCCGGTTCAATGCCCATCACGGGTTCCCTGTTCCTGTTGACGTCGATGACCGTATTCCGGAAGGAGGAAAGATCGTCGGAGATATCTACCCATTGGCCGTTTTTCTTTGCCTGCTTTTTACGCCAGAGGCGGGCAAGACTGCGGGCGGTCGGGGTATGAAAGTGGATTTTGAAGGCAGACCCGACGGTTTCCTTGTACCCGGAGAGGACCGGGGCCAGAGAAGTCCGCAGCATTTCCCTCGCCGTCTGCATGTCCGCATCCTTTGCATCATTCATGTCACCCTGATTGGCGACACGATAGGCGTCGATGACGGCAGGCATCCGTCCGAACAGTGACGCCTGCTCCAGCGCGTTTTCGGACATTTTGTGAATCGACTGCTGCACTTCCTCCATTTTTCCTTCCAGTATGAGGGAGACAAAGGACTTTTCCAGATTGTCGAACTGAGAGGAAAGGCTGAGATATCCCCCTGCGATCATCAGCAGTGCAAGGACCAGCAGTGGTGCGAGAATTTTTTATTCGAATACTCATGGGAAATCTCCGGGAACAGTATTTGCCCTGACAGGAAGGCATGAATGCGAGGAGTCTATTTCACTTTATTTGAATATAAAAAAGCACAACCCTGCTTGTGAAGTAATTCTCAAAGTTCGGCTGCGTTTTACTTTCGATGAAGATATTTCATGTTTTTTCTTGTTCAGGTTTGGGCAAGCGCAGTGGATTATGCCTGCTGTGTCATCATCGGATTGGGCGGCCCTTATGGGCATGGATGCAGTCAAAGTCGAATTCGAAGTTGATTTTCCCCGTTCCGGAATGCCCTGTTTCACTATGACGGTCTGGCTGTCATTCCCTCTGCCTCAGTTGTGCGAAAACAAATTCAGCCATATTTTATCCCTTCCATAGGAACTTTTTTTAGTCAGGCATAGGTCGGCTTGGGGACTGCAACACGCGCAACGTCGTTATTGAAATAGTAACCGCAGGAAGTCGAATTTGTTTCTGTTGAATTGAAAGAAAATAAAAAAAATTATAATGCGCTTTACAAATGTTTTAAATACCCCATAGGTTCAGAAATTATTAAAAAAAATTGGATATTTGTAGGGAAGTAAAAAGGGGTTTTCAATGAAATGGTATTATTCGATGAAGTTCAAAATTATTGCAATGCTCATGCTGGTGACGCTTTTGTCTGCGAGTTTGACGGGGGGGGATTCTCTTCAACCAGTATTACAGCAGTGAATTGAGTAATCTGGACGTCGCGTTGAAGCGGAGTGTGGAGACGACTCTGAACAAGACCGGTTTCGATGATGTGGAACCGTATATCAAGGGCGGCCCTGAAAAGAATGAGTTTTTCATGGGCAAGCTGCACGAATTGAAGGCACTCGTTGATATTTTTGATCTTGCCTATCTGTATATTGTGGAGCGTACACCCAACGGCAGGTACAGGTTTCTCATGGATACGGGAATGCTTGAAGGCAACCCGAAGCCTCTGCAAATATATGAGGGTGCGCCTCCTGAAATGGACACGGCCTACCGTTCTCGAAAGACGGTGTATCCAGAAATTTATACCGATGAATACGGAACGTTTAAATCCATCATACGCCCGGTTGTCGTCAACGGGAAAACCATTGCTCTTATTTGTGCCGATTATGATGCGAGCTTCCTGCAGGAGATACGAAACAAGGTCCTTTTGACGCTGTTTGCTGCCATTTTCATTTCCGGAGTCATTGCTGTCCTTATCTCCTATTACTTCAGCCGAAAGGTCAACGGAGCGATTGCCGCAGGTGTAAGTATTGCCGAATCAATTGCAGCAGGAGATCTCACCACAGACACGAATTACACTGGCAAGGATGAAATAGGCGTCATGATTTCCACCCTTGTGCAGACGGTAAGGAAGCTGCGGCAGGTTGTCGGCGATGTCCTCACTGTGACCGGAGGTGTCGCGAGTGGATCAGAGGAACTTTCTTCAACTGCGATTGTTCTTTCTCAGGGGGCCACGGAGCAGGCTTCCTCCATTGAGGAAGTTTCAGCGAGTATGGATCAGATGGCAACCAACATCAGTCAAAATGCCGAAAGTGCAACAGAAACACAGGTTCTGGCGTCCGGGGCTGCTCAGCAGGCAGATGAAAGCGGCACGGCAGTTGCCGAAGCTGTTGCTGCCATGCGTGAGATTGCTGACAAAATCAGCATCATTGAGGAGATAGCAAGACAGACGAATCTCCTTGCCCTGAATGCGGCAATTGAGGCCGCTCGTGCAGGGGAACACGGTAAGGGGTTTGCCGTGGTCGCAGCCGAAGTCCGCAACTGGCTGAGCGTTCCGGTGTTGCTGCCGGTGAAATCAGTCAACTGGCGGCAAGCAGCGTGGATGTGGCGGACCGTGCCGGGGAGCTTCTTGGCACGCTGGTTCCGGACATTCAGCGCACCGCACAGCTGGTGGAAGAAATATCGGCAGCCAGCAATGAGCAGAGTTCCGGGGCTTCCCAGATAAATAATGCCATCCGGCAACTTGATAGCGTTGTGCAGCAGAATGCCGCAGCTTCAGAGGAAATGTCATCCACGTCCGAGGAATTGTCCGCTCAGGCTGTGCAGCTTCAGCAGACAGTCTCTTTCTTCAATCTTGGAGACGGATATGATTCCGGACAGCGTGGGATGTCAGCAAGAAAACAACCTCGGGCCAGGGCGTTACCCAAGGCTCCGGCATCCGGATATGACAAAAGGATGTCCTTGAAAAGGAGTCGGATACCGAGTTTGAGCGGTATTAGCATGGATCAGAAAAGGGCCGAACAACTGTCCGGCCCTTTTTTACGTGGCATGATGCCGATTGTGTGTTCGTTAATGTGATATTTGTTTGCGCAATGCCATGGGTTTGGTTAACAACTTCAATGTTGTTACCAAATACAAATGGATACCACACATGATCGCCAAAATCGCCTGCGCCGCCCTTATGGGCATCGATGCCTTTAAAGTCGAACTCGAAGTTGATTTTTCCCGTTCCGGAATGCCCTGTTTCACCATGGTCGGCCTTGCCGAGGGGGCCGTGAAGGAGGCCAAGGAGCGCGTCTTCTCA
>LQAJ01000144.1_pt1 | contig 32885 bp, 39 predicted proteins | sample 1535811 | NCBI WGS metagenome assembly LQAJ01 (sample SAMN04331587, study PRJNA305678) | bioreactor metagenome | isolation source: bioreactor_6 inoculated with Wadden Sea sediment 2nd replicate of a... | place: Germany: Wadden Sea, Janssand Flat
CTTCATTAAAAAAGATTCTGAAAAACTTTATTCAATGTGACGTTCATACTCCTCTAAATATATTTTTTGTCAACTGGTACGCCAAAAGGGTTTCCACGAGCTATATTTAATTAATATTTACACTATGTTTTAAGTACGACATTATAGTTACATGTCATTAGTTAACAACAAAATTTAAGCAAGGAGCATTATATGCTTAGAACAGTTTCCTACATTATCCTTGCCCTACAAGTTAAATCAATTTATCTGTTTTTCGAACTAACTCTTCAAAAACAATTCATTGGGCATTATTCTTCAATTTTTCAAGCAAATATTTTTCCAAATATATCTACACTCGTTCTACTATTAATTGTATTAATCATCTTAAGCAAAAAATATGAAATTAAAACCGAACACAATAACTTGAGAAAGATACTACTTAGCTCTTTAATATTATTTTCCATAACATACTTAATATCTAATTACTTCATCATAAATAGAAATAACTTAGACCCTGGTATCAGAGCTGTTTTTTCACTTGAGCCTTCTTTTTTCTTCATAGGAATGTTTTACGCAATTTTAGAAGAACTCCTATTTAGAAAGTACCTCTTAGAATACTTGAAAAAACCATCTGATCACAATTTAGGATTGATCATTCTAATTGGATCAACTATTTTCGCTTTTATATCATGTTCATTATGGATTATCACTGGAATACAATTTACATAAAGTCATTATTTCATTTATATACGGAGTTATGGCAAGTTATTTTTATTTAGAAACTAATAGTGTTTTTATAACAACTATTCATCATATAATATGGAACACATTCCTTTCAGCTTATGTAAACCTCTATGAAATCTCAAAAGATGATATGATATTTATGACCTTCATAATAGCCACTGCCTCAGTTTTAATTCATGTTATCAGTAAAATAAAATTTTGTAGAATTCTTAATAATCATCAAAATTGAATACTATAAAAGCTCTTCCAATCACACATCAAGTGATTGGAAGAGCTTTTATATATTTTTACCCTCTACATAAACAGTCCCATAAGAGCGTAAACGGCCACTGGCATAAAAACAGCCGGAAGCATATTGGCAACGCGAATTTTTGCCGCTCCCAAAATATTTAGACCTATTGCTAGAATTAAGAGCCCACCCACAGAGGACATATCTGTAATCATAGCTTCTGTTAAGAAGTCCTTTACCACAACAGACAACATGGCTATGGCACCTTCATAAAGGAAGACGGGCACAGCTGAGAATGCCACCCCAATGCCGAAAGTCGATGTGAAAAGTATTGATGTGATTCCATCCAGTATGGACTTTGTGAACAAGGTTTGATGATTGCCTGTTAAACCGCTATCCATAGCGCCCACGATGGCCATGGCTCCACTACAGTATATAACCGTACCCGTGACAAAGCCTTTTGATATGCCTCCGCCACCACGGCTAAATCGCTTTTCAAGCTTTCCGCCAAGACCTTCTAACCAGCTGTGAATATCAATAATTTCACCCAACCAACTACCCACTGCAACTGACCCAATCACAACTAAAAAATTAGCTGATTCAAGCGCCCCAGAAATACCGATAATCATGACCGCCAGACTCATGCCTTGCATGATTGTCTCTTTCGTATTTTCCTTAATGCCACGACTGAGCAAAAGCCCCACAAAAGACCCTATAAGTATGGCAACCCCATTTACCACCGGACCAAGCATACATTCACCCCTCTAGTTTTCTCGAAATTTTGTGTCATCATTTATTTCCAAATGAATTTGTTATAGTATAACAGATTGCCAAATATAATAGTACCCAAAATCATTTACACGAATATGGTGATTGACACTTAGGGCATTAAATATCCTTCTTTTCAAATAAGACTATGGATAGGCCAAATAGAAAAACGGCTTCTGCTGTAAGAAGGCCAATATTAAAGGCTTTTAGCCTATACATAGCCCTGCCCATAGCCTGATCTATTAACCCAAAGGGTGTCATCCAGACATAGGCGCTGGTGGTCTGTGAAATCTTCATTATGGTGCTTAAAAAGTAGAGGAATAGAACCAAACCCGTTCCTATTGTTACAATGTTTTTTGGATTTTTCAGACAAACAGACAAGCAGACTCCCATCGCTGATAAAACCACCATAAAAAAGAACAGATACGTGTGAAAAACTAAAATATCCTTCACCTTATAGGGAGAAACCAAGACATCTATATCCTTTTGAGCGCTTGGAAAAACAGCCTTAAAGGTTTCAAGTGATTCGGAAGACTTGATCTGTCTTAAAAAGTATTCTGGCTGAGAAGAAAACATCTGGCCAAGGAAAGAGGGGTCAGAATAAAAACGCTCTTTCATGTCGTCAAATGCCTGCCTTGTTTCTTTAACACCCTCAATAAAATCCGACCGCTGATTCTCTGGTATCCCAAATAACTGCATATGTTCACTAGGATTTTCTAAAAATTTCATCAAAAAATGCATAGGGATCCCTTTCAAGTCTGTTTAAAACAGTCCGTATTGTCTCATCATCCAATTCAATATCCTCTTGCACATTCTCTCTTGAAGGTATGGATGCATAAGCTTTATCTACGAGCCAGCCCATGAAAAATTTATCATCAAGGGTCCATATGTATTGTACACCTTGTGGATTATCCTCAATGACATTTCTTACATTCTTAAGAGCGGATTCACTCGTGTGGTACTGAAGGGGAGCGTCTTTTGAAAAAAACGCAAAGCTTAAAAGGGTTGTTAGGCACAGCCCCACCGTCACAAGCATGATTCTGCTTAAGATAGCCAAGGTTTTTGATACAAGGACCTCCCAGCGCTTGACTGGCTTTGTCAGCAAATACTCGAATGTCTTGTCTCTCAGCTCCCCACCCACGTCTGACACAGCTGTCATCATGGCGAAAATTCCCCCAATTAAAATGACATATATAGACGCATAAGTCATATAAAATCCAGAGAGAGATCCCAGCTGATCTGGGCCAACTGCAAACAGGTTCAACATGCCTTTCATCATTGGATTTTCGAATATGACTTCTATTTCAGAAAGACTTTGAGATATTGGCGGATAAAAGGCCATCCCTAACACTATAAGAAGCGCTAGGGTGAGCGTCCACAAAACCGTGCTTTTTTTGTGTTGTCTTAAAGACATCAGATATATGTTAAGATTCATGGTCCACCGCCTTGTCCACTAAATGTCTGGGCGCATCCCCACTCTGATTGTAATAATGCATGAATATTTCTTCCAGAGATGGTTCTTCCATAGTAAAGCCCCGAACATCCCATTTAGAGAGATTTTTAAAGAGGTCTTGGTAATTCCCGTCAAAGTCAAAGGTGTATATGTCTTTTTCCACTTTTATGTTATAAACACCGACCTCTTTCATTTGAGCATAAAAAACCTCTTTAAAATCTGCCCGCTCCTGAAGTCGCATTCTAACCTTTTTCAGTTGTTTCTCTCTGAGTTTATCCACTGTGGATACTTCTAGAATTCTTCCCGACCGTATTACAGCCACTTCTTTACAGTGTCGCTGAACCTCGCCGAGGGTATGGGAAGAAAAGAAAATACTCGTACCCTTGTCGTTTTCTTCCCTAAGAAGCTCAAAAAAACGAGCCTGCATTAAGGGGTCCAGTCCACCAGTTGGTTCATCCATAATCAGTAATTTTGGACGGTGTATGAGGGCCTGTATAATGCCTATTTTCTTCTTGTTGCCAAATGATAGGTCATCAATGGGACGGGTAAGATCAAACTCAAACCAGTCAGACAGGGTCTTGATACGTTTATGATCGACCTTTCCATAGAATTTGGCCGTATACTCTAGGAGTTCGCGCCCGTTTAAGTGACCGTATAACTGGACTTCGCTCGGGAGATAGCCCGTGTCTTTCATAATTTTGACCCTGTCTTTCATGAAATCCATGCCCAGTATTTCAGCTTGTCCTGATGTGGCTTTGATGAGCCCAAGCAGGGTTCGAATCGTTGTGGATTTACCTGCCCCATTGGGACCGATAAAACCAAAAAAATGCCCCCTCTTTCACTTGCAAACTCAAATTTTCGATACCGCGTATATCACCATAGTACTTGGTCAGTCCATGTATTTGTATAGCTTCCATAAGACCTCACCTTTCTCAGCATAGTCTTTCTTATACCTTACCCATCACTTCGCACTTGTCCGCATAAACCCTAAGCGATTCATCACAGTCACTTCATATGTCCTTTGACCTCATGCCCACTAACTCGAACTTTTAACCTCACTTTCTTGCCTTATTCCCTGACTTATCTCTTGAATTGCAGGGAGTAGACTGGGCATATTTCACAACTTGTGACCATTTTTAATTTTCGGTCATAATGAGATCTAGTAAAAAGCCTTCTCGGCTTTTACTATGGTCGTTTTTATTTTTTATAGTATTCTGGAGCGCCCTCCTAAAAGCTATTTCAGGCACTTTCAAAATTACAGATTTACGCCCTCTGTGTACTATATATAATTGCTGACCCTTAAATATCTATATAGTACACAGAGGGTTCTTAAATGATATTTTAGTCGCTCATTTAAAAAGCTTGTCTACGCTTGCATCAACCATGAAATCTAGAACAGCCTCAAAAGATTCATCACCAATTTCACTTCTATGAACTATTAAAAAGAACAGTCCCCTAAAAATGCCAGCCAATTTTTCTGTCCCATGAGAAAAATCTTAGAAGCCTCAGGTCTTTTTCAAGGAAGGCTTCTAAAAAGACTTCATCTCGCTTTATATTGGCCTTTTGCCTCTTTTCAGGCAACTTTCTCCACACGTCCTGTATTAAGTCTGTGTTCAAGGTCATGGCAAGAATTTCATCCTCCATAACACTGCGCAGTCTTGACTTTAATAAGTTCTTAAGCAAGGCATCCGCAGGAAGAAAGCTGTCTTCTATTTCCCTCAGCATTTCTGCCTGGATTCGGCTTTCAATGTCTTCAAGTATATCTATAAAAAGCTCCTCCTTGCTCTCATAAAACATATAAAATGACCCTTTGGCAATACCGACAGCCTTGGTTATTGAGGAAACACTTGTCTTCTTAAAGCCATTTTCTATAATGAGAGCCTTCCCCTTTAGGAGCAAGTCCCTTTGTATTTGTTCCTTTTCAGCTTGCGTAAACCCTTTTGGCATAACATGAACTCCTTTTCTGTGACCAAATTAGATTTTTGGTCATAACCATCATATTCCTTCTGCAGAAAAAAGTCAAATGCCCCTTTTCAGCATACATCCAGGGACACATCAATTATGAAGAGTGTTTCATTCGCCACTTGCCTCAAAAACCTAAAAACCAGTTGTCATACCACATAAGCTTGCGACAAAGACAACTGGTTGTATATGAAATTCTGGCTTCACTTAAAATTTAAGAGGATTGTGTCTTCACATTTTTCTTAAAGGCATACATATTTTTATCAGCAACACTAACCAACTTGTTATAGGAATCACCATCTTCGGGAAATGAAGCCACACCATAACTAAAACTGCATTTTATTTTTTTGCCCTCATAATCAAAATGCTTTTGATCAAGCTGGTTTATAACATGGTTAAGTCGTATTTTTAGTTGGGCCTTGTCTGTTTCAAGAAAAATTCCAACAAACTCGTCGCCACCGTAGCGTCCAAGTATATCTGACTCCCTAAAGGACCCTCGTAATATGGTTGAAAACAAATGAATGATCTCGTCTCCACACTGGTGTCCGTAAGTGTCATTGATTGACTTAAGACCATTTAAATCTATAACCGCCAAACAGAATCTTTCCCTATAGCGTCTTGACCTTTTCAAGACACCGTGGGCATATTCTTCAAAAAATCTTCGATTATAAAGACCGGTCAACTCATCATGTCTCGATAGAAAGACGACCCTGTCATAGAGTTTTCTTTTGGTTAGTGCAATTTCAAGCTGTTCTCGCATATATTCAGACAAGGTTAAGTCCGAATCGCTAAATGCATGTTTTATTGTAGAATCAAGGTTCATAAGTCCAATCACTTCACCCTCTACAATTATAGGAGAACAAAGGCTGGCATGAATTTGAACACCTGTGCTGGAATCGGCCATTTCAGGAACTGTATCATTGAAATAGATGGACAAATCATTAATAAGCACTGACTTTTTCATAGATCCAGACGTGGCACGCCATACAAATGATTTCTCTAGGTTGAGCTCAAAATCCTTTATACTGTCTGACGCATAGCCTCGCCATGCCACTGGTTTAAAGAGTCCGCTTTCATCTCGCATGAGAATGGTCCCATGATCGGCCTTATCAAGCGTTTTAAGCCCCTTGTCAAGAATGAGGTGGAATAGGTCTTCCTCATCTCTATTGTCCATAATGGCATGCGTAATTTCCATCATGGCATCTTTTAGCCGAAGCAACTTTTCAATGTGTGTGCTTTTTTTCCTATCCTCAGTTATATTTTGGAGTGTCCCCACTATGCCAATAGGCTGATTCCCCATATCATTTAGAAGGGCCTTACGAAGCTGGCACAAGTACTTTTCACTTGACTGGTGGGACACATATGTCTCATATGCTGCCACCCCGCCAGACCGAATAAGTTCTTCATCTGTTTTAACATATTTATCGGCATCCACAGGATCTCCCAGCTCACTGGCTTTTTTTCCAATGACTTCATCCATTTCAAGCCCCAGTATGTTTAGAAAAGCCTTGTTGCAATTTTTGAACTCGCCTTCAAGATTCTTCATGAAAATTGGCATAGGAATAGTGTCCATAATATCTTGCGTCAATTTGAGCTGGTTTTTTAGCGTACACTCAGTAAGTTTGCCTGATTCATTTCTTGGTACGTGAACCCAGTGCCCCCGCTTGCCGAGTTCCTTCATATATTCAATTGTTTTTTTCTGTCCTTCATGTCGATCCTTGCGCCAAATGCGCCTTGTCATTTTTTTATGACCTGATCGTTTTCTCTTTATAAACCCGACTGCGTTCCATTTTGCCCCCATATACACATTATTAGCTTCATTTTATAAAAAATTGCCGTGTTTTAAAAGTACCATTCTAAGCCTTACACCTAAATATTTGCCCTTCTCCCTTTTTAATCCCCCTCTATCCTGCAATATTGGGCGTATTCCTTCGCTTTATACCATAAATAAATATTTTCAAGGTATTACTTCTGATCTGTCATTTTACAAGCACCTAAACTAAGAAAATCATAAAGGTCACCGTGCCTTCAATGTAAAAATATAACACCATACAAACCGCCTAAAATATAAACATCATAAACCGTTGACTTTTACAATCAGATGGAATAATATACGATGGTGTGAGTATTTACATTAGGAGGACAACTATGAATACAAATGAGAGAAAAATTTATACAGCTGACCCATCAGCTCTAGGTCTATTTGGCCTTGCAATGGTTACGCTGGTGGCTTCAAGCCAAAAGCTTGGACTCACATCGGGGACTTCGTTTATTATTCCTTGGGCAATTTTCTTAGGCGCTTTTGCACAGCTATTTGCATGTCTTAAGGATGCTCAAAAAGGAAACGTATTTGGCACAACAGCTTTCGGTGGCTACTCTATGTTCTGGTTTGCCGTAGCTATGTCATGGATGATCCAGCACGGTGTCTTTGGTGAATCAATGGCAGCGGCCGTTGATCCAAAACAACTAGGCTTTGCATTTGTCGGTTACCTGATTTTTTCAGTCTACATGACAATTGGTTCAATGGAGACAAACAAGGTCTTATTTATTATTTTCGTACTAATTGATTTCCTTTTCCTTGGACTAAGCATGAGCGTTCTTGGTGGAAGCCACTTTGGTCACGAACTGGCCGCTTACAGTGAATTCGCAATCGCTATGGTTGGTTTTTACGGCTCAGCAGCAAATGTTCTAAATGCAACATTTGGTAGAGAGTTCCTACCACTAGGCAAGCCTTTTGGCATTTTCAAGAAGGCACCAGTGGCAGTGAAAAAAGCAGCATAATCAATTATTAATGGCTATTATTACACAGTAAATACCACTCATGGGGATGTGAGATTGACCAGTCCTGGTCAGTTTATTCAATTGATTAAATCAAAAAAGCAAAAGGTGCTCGCTGGTTAAAGCGAGCACCTTTTTTTAATTTCAAATGTATAGATATGCAGTTTTCAAGATCTTCTTTGTCTCATTACATATTAATCAAGATCAAGGCCAAGATGGTCATGGCCACAGCAGTATAGCTCCTAGCATCGAGCTTTCACTGTAAATGAGTCGACTAAATATTAAAATGAGAGCCATCGACCCAGCGCTGTATACTGGAAACACAACGGCTGTTGGTAGAAAATCCAGTGAGCGAATCAAAAAAAACGATGAAAACATATTGGGTATGCCCACACAAATACCTGTCAATACATCCTTACGTGTGGGCATCTTTCCATGCCTAAAGGTCATGGTCAAACTCACTAAAAATGCCACTGAGAAAACAATAAGCAGGAAGTAAGCCTTTTCTGAAGATGAACCGAATTTTTGAAAAAGTTTGTTGGAAAACTCAGACATACCTCCAAACAGGAATAAGAGAAGCAGGGCCACATGAAAGGTCCCTTGTTTGACATTCCCCCTAAAACTTACAACCAATATGGCACAAATAGCCAGTAGTATGCCCACACCTTGAATCACAGTGGGATACTCTTTCCATAAAATCAGCGATAGGATCATGGGCATTAAAATGCCAAGCTTGCCGAACATACCCGCAAGGCCTGCACCAGAATCCCTAACACTTAACTGATAGTACACAAAGGCTAAGAAGAAACATACCCCTGCTGGAACCCCCACTGCAAGACCAGCCCGCCAGGTGGAAAAACCTGTGTTATCAGCCAATACCATTATGATGGAAACGAGTATTGCAGCCATGTAATTCACGCTTGTTACAGCATAACGATTGAGCTTTCGCCCCTCTGAAAACTTGAAAACCAGTGCGATAGATGCACTGCATAACGTTGCAAAAATTAAAAAAAATCATGATATCCCCCTTTTTTTGAAAACACCATGATTATTATATCAAATTATTTCGGTTCACGAATGGTTTTGTTGATCTTTCAAGTATTATGAATCTGTAAAAATTCAAACAACCAGTCTTTACTGGTCTTGGCCTCCTCATAGCCCATATCAAATGAGGCTTGAAGGACGGCTTCATTCTTTTCTATACGGCCTGCGGGAATCTTCTCCCTAGGTTCAATCACCAGGCTTTTCCCTCTTTCTCTAAGTCAAAAATCAGACTCCGAGCCTTATTATAGTTGTTGTGGCGATCACTCAGAAGTTGTTTTAACTCTGGATATTTCCTGTAGACCGCTCCCGCCAATTTAGTGGCCTTTGTGGATTCTTTTACAAAATCTCGCGGCTGGGTTAGGATGATGACAAACTTGTCATATCCGTCCTCTAGGGCCTTACGAATGGGAATGGAATCAGAAATACCACCATCTAGGCAAAGTCTTCCATCAATTTCAAGGGGTTTTGATATAAAGGGCAAGCTGGCAGAAGCCTGGAGGGCGTCCATCAAATCCATGCCTAAGGGCTTATTCAGATAAATGGGCTTGCCTTTTTCTATATCAGTCACTACAATCTTAAAAACTTGATCGGAGTTTTCATATGCCTCAAAATCATAGGGCACAATCCCATTTGGAACAGTTCGAAAAACAAAATCCATGCCAAAGAGTTCACCTTTTAGAAATAGTCTTCTATAACTCATGTACCGCTTGTCATTGACAAAACCCATGTTGACAATTTTGTTTCGTCCATGTTGATTGGAAATATAGGAAGCTCCGTTACAAGCCCCCATTGACACGCCAATCACATAGGGAAACCGTATTTGATTCTCGAGAAAGTAATCCAGGACCCCAGATGTAAAAAGTCCCCTAAAGCCGCCACCTTCTAAGATAAGCGCTGTTTTCTCCATCTTTCCACCTCTTTACAAAATACACATGTCTTACTCGGATGCCAGTGTGGGCTTATAAATGGTCATACTTGGGAAGGCCACTTCAACACCCTCTTCATCTAAAATATCCATAATTAGAAGGTTCACATCTTCACGAATTTCCAAATACTCCAGCCAAATAGATGTCTTTGTAAAATAATAGACCTTGATTTCAAGGGCTGATGCGCCAAAGTTTTCAAAGTTCACAATAATTAAGTCATCAGATACTTTTTCGTGTTCAAGCAACATGGCCCTAATGCGCTCAACCACCTTGTTGACCTTGTCCTTTGGCGTGTCATAAGTGACACCTAAATTAAAGGACACACGTCTCTGGTCACGTTTTGAATAGTTTAGAATCTTGCTGCCTGCCAGAAGTTCATTGGGAACCGTTACAAGTCCCTTGTCAAAGGTCCTCACTTTAGTTGACCACATGCTTATGTTTTCAACCGTCCCTTCTACGCCATCAGCAACAATCCAGTCACCTATATCAAATGTCTTATCTCCAATAATGGCAAACCCACCAAATAAGTTGCCCATCATGCTCTTTCCGGCAAGAGCCACAGCTAATCCTGTCAAACCAAGGGAAGCCACAAAACCTGTCACATCGAAATTGAACTCAGATGCAATCATTAGGGCACCTATAGCCCAAACCAATATATTGAGCATTTTAGACACAAAAGGAGCCACCAAGTAGTTAAGTTCCACTTGGAAAAGCATTTTAAACTCTGCAATCAAGTGGTCTATGCGTGAGGTCAGCCTTGAAAAAACCCAACATACTGTGATAATAATGATGGACTTAATAATATTGGCTGATCCTGCCCTAAGTGGGTCAGAAATAGCTGGCTTCAAATTAGACCCTAGAACAATCATATTGAAGGTCATGAGTAGAGAAACGCCTTTTATCAAAAAACGAACGGGCTTTCTTGTCAGATCAACAAGCGCATCGTCAATATCTGTTTTTGTTCTTCTTGTTATCCGCTCAATCCCTGCGTAAACTATATGTAGCACGGGGTTTGTGAGCAAAAACACAGCAAAAAATACAATGGCACTTGTGTAAAAATGATTCATGCTTGGCCTCCTGCGTGTACTTACTGATCCTTAAATTTATTTTTTTCTACATTGACTAAATTGCGATGACGAATAGATTCATCGTACCACTGATTGGAAATGGCAACAGCTTCAGCGGCATCACAGGGATAAGCATTGGCCCCAATAATATGCTGTAGGGAGGGGGTTTTGTTGATCACCAGTCCCCCCACCATAATCTTAATATGATCCCAACGTTCTTTTGAACGAATAAACTTAACCGTTTCAATGATTTTTGTTATGTTAAAGGGCATGGTTACAGAAAGAGCAACAAACTCAGGATTGATGTGGTCAAGGACATCTGTGAAGGATTCAACAGGAAGGTCTGATCCTAGAAAGCGTACATTCCAGCCAGCGTTCTCCATTAAATCAGCAACCATCCTTGCACCAATCTGATGGTACTCATGCTCACCAGTTGCAATAACAACATCCCCCTTCATATGAAGCTTTCGGTCAGTCATCAAATGTAAATGCGCCATTAGACGTGCCACAGCAGAGGACACCAAATGCTCGTCACTTACTGTTAACTTACCTTCTTCCCACAATGCACCAATGCGATACAAAATGGGCTGAAAAAGGCTTAAATATATGGTCTCAGTGTCATCTGGAAGGGTGTATTGTTGAAGCAGTCTTTCAAGAACTGGCTTGCTGTCCCCTTGAAGGAGAGTCTCCATTAATTCTTGCAAGTCCTCTGTCCAATTGCCTTCACAGTCAAAGATAACATAGTCACTCATTTGTGAGAGTTCAACATTGGTTTTGTGCCATTCAATCATTAAAACATATATATCAATAATGGGAGAAAGTCTGGCATCCTTCTTTGATAGGAGGGCTGTGATCCAGTCTTCCAGCTCAATCTTAAAAAAATCTTCCATAAAGCCCTTGGCCATGTATGTTTTGTAGACCCAAGGCAATGTCTTCACAAGAAGATGGCCTTGCTTATGTTTAATGACACTCTTCATAAACTCCATGTGATTATATGTATTGTTTTCAAGAATATCAATCGAGTTATGGCCAATCATTTCTTCTAAATCAGGTCTGCTTTCAAGCGCCCTATTCACTTGCTTAGCAAGGTCTACTGCATATTCTTCATAGGCCTGCGCTGCACTATCATCGTAGTCAAACAGAGGCAAGGCCGCCTGGATCATGGAATGTAGTTTTTTTTCTGACATTCACTAAACACCTTTCTATATGCACTGTGCACAATAAACACCACCACCCTTATGGTGCTGGTAAATCTTACCCTATAATAATACCACTTTATTATACCCTCGATAATCCTTTAGCCGTATTTTTAACTCTTTTTGAACCTTTTTGCCCACTTTCTCATACTCCAAATCAAAGGGCATAGGCCTTGACACATATAAAAAAAAGTGCAGGGCGATTAAAAACCTCCCTACACTTTTATGATTAAATTAATGTTTTATGCAAACTGTGGTTTACACCAAGTGGCATGCAACAAAATGGCCTGGCTTAACTTCTCTTAGCGCAGGGTCTTTTTTTGAACACTCAGCAGATGCGATTGGGCAACGCTTAGCAAATCGACAACCTGGTTCTGGATTGATTGGTGATGTGATTTCACCTTCAAGTGTAATCTTCTCACGATCATGATTTAGACTTGGTACAGGAATCGCTGATAAAAGCGCCTTTGTGTATGGGTGAAGTGGATCAGCAAAAAGATCTTTTGATGATGCCTTTTCAACCATTTGACCAAGGTACATAACACCGATGTCATCTGAGAAGTGCTTAACAACAGAAAGGTCATGAGTAATAAACATGTACGTCAGGTCCAGTTCCTGCTGTAGATCTTGCATAAGATTTAGTACCTGTGCTTGAATAGATACATCAAGAGCTGATACAGGCTCATCGCAAACGATGAATTTAGGGTTTAGAGCCAGGGCACGGGCAATACCAATACGCTGACGACGACCACCATCAAGTTCGTGAGGGTAAGTGTTTACTAGACGGTCTGAAAGACCAACAAGTTCCATCAGCTCAGTTACTTTTTCATCAAGCTCCTGCTTGTTGTTTACAAGCTTGTGAATTTGAAGTGGCTCTGCAATAATTTCAGACACAGTCATACGTGGGTTTAGTGAAGCAAATGGATCCTGGAAAATGATCTGCATTTCACGACGGATTTTTTGCATTTCTGACTTGTTCATATCCACGACATTCTTGCCTTCAAAAATGATATCACCAGCCGTTGGTTCGTGTAGGCGTAGAATCGCTCGTCCAGTTGTTGACTTGCCACAACCAGACTCACCTACGATACCAAGAGTCTTACCTTTTTCAATTGTAAAGTTAACGCCATCAACAGCATGCAGTAGACCTTTTGGAGTCTTAAAGTGCTTTTTTTAGGCCTTTTACTTCTAGAATTGTATTTGAAGCTGCCATTTAGCCCACCTCCTTTTCACTCTTCTCCACTAGACCTTCAAACATAAGGCACTTAACACGGTGCTCGCCTTCTACAACAGAGTCCTTAGGAGACTGCTGTGCACAAATTGGCTGTGCATGCGGACAACGTGGGTGGAAGCTACATCCAGACGGAAGATCCGTAGGATCTGGCATAAGACCAGTGATCGGCTTTAGTCTGCTCACCTCTTCATCAAGGTTAGGAATAGATCCAAACAGACCATGTGTGTATGGGTGTGATGGGTTTTCAAAGAGTTGCTGAATTGGTGCGTATTCCACAATTTCACCAGCATACATAATTGCAACCTTGTCACACACTTCTGCAACAACACCCAGGTCATGGGTAATCATAAGCATAGATGTGTTAAAATCTTTTTTCAGATTGCGCATCAGGTCAAGTACTTGAGCCTGAATTGTAACGTCAAGAGCTGTTGTTGGCTCATCGGCAATGAGAAGCTGAGGGTTACACGCCAGAGAAATAGCGATAACAACACGCTGCTTCATACCACCTGAGAATTGGTGTGGGTAATCGTTAATACGAGACCCAGGAATACCAACAAGCTCAAGCATTTCTGCAGCCTTGTTCATTGCATCTTTCGATCCAAGGTCCTGGTGAATTTCAATAACTTCTGCAATCTGTTCACCAACTGTCATAACTGGGTTTAGAGATGTCATCGGATCTTGGAAGATCATAGAGATCTTGTTACCACGGATCATACGCATTTCCTCTTCTGACATCTTCATCAGGTCACGGCCTTCAAATTCAATTGTACCGCTTGTGATTTTTCCTGGAGGGTTTGGAACAAGACCCATAACCCCAAGTGCAGTTGTTGTTTTACCTGCACCTGTTTCACCAACAAGACCTAGAGTCTCGCCAGCGCCAAGTTGTAGTTCAATATTGTTAACGGCTTTTACATTGCCGTCTTCTGTCGTGTAGTGTATTGATAAATCTTTAATATTTAGTAGATTCGACATGTCTGTACTCCTTCCATTAAGACTTCAGACGAGGATCCAGTGCATCACGAAGACCGTCACCTAGAAGGTTAAGTGCTAGGATTGTAATCATGATTGCAATACCTGGGAACGCTGTAATGTGCCATGCATAACGCAGGTACTGACGACCGCCTGATAGCATTGCGCCCCACTCTGGAGCTGGTGGCTGGATGCCCATACCGATGAATGATAGACCCGCTGTAGATAGGATCGCACCTGCAACACCAAGTGTCGCCTGAACGATTACCGGAGCAAGGGCATTCGGGATAATGTGTTTCGTGATGATTCTGAAGTCGTTCGCACCGATGGCACGAGCCGCTTCGATGAATTCTTGGTCACGAATCGAAAGTACAGATGCGCGAACAATACGTGCATACTGAGGAACCGATGAAATACCGATGGCAAGCATCAGGTTAATCAGACTTGGTCCAAGAGCCGATACGATAGCAATAGCTAGTAGGATCGACGGAATAGCAAGGAAAATATCCATCAGACGCATGATTGCATTATCAAGTTTACCGCCATAGTAACCCGCTAGGGCACCTAGGGAACCACCAAAGACGATGGCGATACCAACGGCAATAAGACCAACCTGAAGAGATACACGCGCACCGTGAACCATTCTTGCAAAGATATCACGACCAAATTCGTCTGTTCCTAGAATATGTTCTGCTGTAGGACCCTCCATACGTGCCTTTAGGTCCTGCTTAATAACAACTTCATTGTAGTCTGCGATCACGTCTGCGAAAACTGCACAGAAAACAAGAACGCCTAATATTGCAAGGCCAGCCATGGCCATTTTATTTTGCTTAAGTCTTCTCCAGACTTCTGCCCATTGACTTCTTTTCTTATTTTTTGCTTTTGGCTTATCAAGACCAACAGGCTTTGCTGTATTACTTACACTGCTCATGTGTTTGCCTCCTTCTTAAAAAGATTATTGGTACTGAGACTTAATACGTGGGTCTACGTAAGCGTAAAGAACGTCTACAAGTAGATTAACGAAACTGAATGTCGTCGCCATGAATACAACCGATGCAAGAACTGTCGGTGTGTCTTTCTGACGAATTGCCTCAACGAGCAGACGACCAACGCCTGGCCATGAGAATACAGTCTCTGTCAGTACCGCACCACCAAGAAGGTAACCGAACTGAAGACCAACAACTGTAATAACAGGAATAAGTGCATTTTTAAGGGCATGCTTGTTGATTACTTTCTTTTCAGCAACACCTTTTGCACGTGCCGTACGAATAAAGTCCTGACGGATAACTTCAAGCATAGAAGAACGCGTCATACGTGTGATGATTGCTGCAGCACCTGTACCTAGGGTAATAGCCGGTAGGATCATGTGCTTGAATGTCTCAGAACCCGATGATGGAAGCCATCCCAGATTAACCGAGAAGAATAAGATGAGCATAAGTCCCAGCCAGAAGTTTGGCATGGATACCCCAAGTAGGGCACCGATCATACTCACATTATCAAGAGCAGAATACTGGCGCGTTGCCGAAATAATTCCAACTGGAATACCGATGGCAATTGCAAGTAGAACGCCTACACCCGCAAGTTTAAGTGTATTTGGAAAACGTGCGAAAATTTCGCTGAATACGTCTCTTTTCGTTGTATAAGACTTGCCGAAATCGCCTTGAACAGCGTTTACAACAAATCGTCCGTACTGAACTATAAATGGATCTTCAAGTCCCATATCAGCTCTTAGTTCTGCAACTGCTTCCGGTGGAGCAGATTCACCTAGGATTAGCTGTGCTGGATCACCTGGAGTCATGTACATAATCGAAAATACGATAAATGTTACACCCAGGAGAACGGGAATCAGCATAAGAAGACGTCTGCCAATGTACTTTAACATGGATATCCTCCCTCTCGATCTCATAAGGATTGGTTTTAGTCGAACTCTTACGCGACTTTTTTGACTGCGCCTTGTCGAGCCCGCATTATTCATGAAATCTATAGGACTAGATTTCGTGAATGATTCGGGCTTGGACTCGAAACGACCCCTACTTCAATGTTTCGTAGCGCCTTGAAATAGACATTTCAAGCTGTAGTTCGAAGACCGTAATGATTACACGGGCTTCACAACTTTTTAAAAGCCTGTAATAGTTTTTACTTTTAGTTAACAAGCCCTTAGACCCCAAAAGTGAGACCCGAGGGGTCTCACTTTTGATTTAATAGTCTTTATGGGCGAGAGCTAAGCTCTCAGTTTTATGATTGTACTTTCGCTCATTTCGTTCGAGCTTCAGTTGTTTATCTTATTCGAAAGATACGCCGTAAACACTGTGGTGACCAGCTGGGTGAAGCTTGAAACCTTTAACGTTCTTTTGAGCGCCAATGTTTTGCGTGTTGTAGTAAAGCATTACGTCAGGTGCTTCAGAAACGATGATTTCTTGAGCCTTCGCATACTTTTCCTTACGTACTTCTGGATCTGTAGCCATACGGCCTTCTTCTAGAAGTGTGTTAACTTCTTCATTTGTGTAGAAGTCACGGTTACCAGCACCACCGTGCTGTGAAGAGTGGTATAGAGCGTATAGACCGTAGTCAGCGTCAGCTGTTACAGTTGTCCAGCCCAGGATGAACATATCATGCTCGCCTTTAGCTGTTCTCTCTAGGTATGAACCCCACTCAAGTGGCTCGATAACTGCATTGATACCGATTTCAGCAAGCTGTGCTTGAACGATTTGTGCAATCTGCATACGAACAGGGTTGTCATTTGTCCAGATTGTTGTATCGAATCCGTCAGCCATGCCAGCTTCAGCTAGAAGTGCTTTTGCCTTCTCAACATCGTAACCATATGCATCTACGTCAGCATTGTGACCGAATACACGTGGACCGATTGGTGAGTTAGCTAGTTCGCCAGCGCCTTCAAGTACAACGTCGATGATTGTAGGAACATCGATAGCGTAGTTGATTGCTTGACGTACTTTAACGTCCGCTAGAGGACCTTTTGTCGTATTAATACCAATGTAAGCGTAAGATAGAGATGGAGACTCTACAAGCTGTAGGCTTTCATGGTCAGCAACACGTTGCTTGTCGATTGGCTCGATGTCGTATGCAACGTCAACTTCGCCAGTCTCAAGACCGATTGTTCTATTTGTACCTTCAGTGATGTTTCTGAATACTACATTCTTAATTGCAGCTTCGCCATCAAAGTACTCAGGGAAGCTTTCTAGTGTGATTCTGTCACCAGCAGCCCACTCAACGAATGTGTAAGGACCAGTACCAACTGGATTTTGACCGTAGTCATCGCCAGACTCGTTTACTGCCTTTTCATTAAGAATAGACGCTGCAGTATGTGTTAGGTGAGATAGTAGAGGACCAAATGGCTCTTCTGTCATAACACGTACAGTGTAATCATCAATTACTTCAACACCAGTTACCGCTTCGATAATGTGAGCAACTTTTTTAGAAGCCATCATTCTATCTAGCGTAAACTTAACGTCTGAAGCCTTAAGTTCTTCACCATTGTGGAACTTAACGCCTTCACGTAGTTTGAATTCAACAGTCTTGTCATCTACATACGTCCATGACTCAGCAAGTCCAGGAATAATTTCCATTTCTTCGTTCATTTCAACCAGACGGCTGTAGATTTGCTTAGATACACGCGATGATGGTTGGTCATTTGTTGCGTGTGGATCTAGAGATTTTGCATCTGCACCTTGTGCAATAATGATCGTGTCTTTAACCTCTGCTGTTTCACCTGAACCAGATGAAGCACCAGTGTCTGAGCTACCGCCAGCACACCCTGTTAGGGCTAGTGCTACGATAAGCATCGCAGACAGGATCGTAACTAGTTTCTTGTTAAACATGTTGTACTCTCCTCCTCAAGCATATAAGTTCACATCATGTTGTTTGGGCCCTCAACATTTCAGATAAACATTCGGGGTTATTGTCTCTCATCTGCCGAAATTAATTACCGAATCGCAATCCAGTGAATTTTCAAACAATTCGATGAGACGACTCCCTCACTGGAATCCATATTACGGACAATAGGCACTGATTGCAATAGGCTTGAGCTATCGAAGCGTTTTTCCCAACCTTGTAAAGCACTTGTAGCAAGGCTTACAAGAATTCTTAATTATCGTTAATTAATATGTAACATTTTTAATAAAGATGTCGACCTTTCATTAACATTTTGGACTTAAACAAAACGTTTAGCACGTCCACAAAAATCGTATCCTTTATTTTTCAAGGCTTTGGCTCTCGTTAACACTTATTTAACATTTGTGACAAAGTCGATATTGTTTCATTTTCGTAATTCACAAATTGACTTTTCTGAATATTTATGAAATATCGTTTTTCGTATATTTCTATGCATTATTTTGAAGGATTCGTTATCTTAAAAGTGCAGTTTTCCCATTTATCAAGGCCTTAAATCTGTTATATAAACCCATTTTGCATAAGTACGTGATAAAAGTTTCATTTATAAGGCCCCGCCACAACAAATTGTCTAGGTTTAAGGTTTTTTTTAAGATAATCGTGCTACAATGCTTCTTGGTATAAATTCTGGAGGTCTTTCAAATGACAAATGAAGTTACATTTATAGATATGTTTTGGGGCACGACTGTTTACGGTGATAAGTTCATTCCTTTTACTAAATCGCATTTGCTCGGTGTGCTTTTTGTCTTTATGGGTATTGCCCTTTTAATGCAGACAAGACCCATGCTTAACAACCCTGTGTTTAGACGAAAAACCGAATGGTTTTTAGCAACAATATTGACCCTTCAGCAGACCATTCTTTACGCCTGGTATATTACAAGTGGAAACTTCACCTTAGCTGAGTCTCTTCCCTTGTACAGCTGTAGACTTGCAATAATCGGTACAGTCATCTTGCTTTTAACACGTCATAAAAAACTTTTTGATATTGTGTATTATTGGGGCATTGTCGGCGGACTGATTGCTCTGATCACACCAGACACTTCTGGGTTTGGTCCACCACATATCATGTTTATGCAGTACTTTTTCGGCCATGGCACCCTCATCGTTTCGATTTTATACATGATGCTGGCCTATGACTACTATCCAACAAAAGCTTCCCTTAAATGGGCTTATAAAATTACATCTATTTATTTTGTGGGCATTTTCTTCATTAATAAACTTGTGGGTGGTAACTACTCCTATTTAAATGGAAAACCAAGTACACCTACAATGCTTGACGCCCTGCCACCTTATCCCTACTATATTGTAGTGCTTCTAGGAGCCATGTTTGCTTTATTTTTTCTTAGCCTACCTGCCCTTTTCCCATAAAAGAGGGAACCAGACTAAAGAAGCGGCTGCAAGATTTAAATTTTAGTCTAAATCATGAAAAATAAAAATCCTGGCTTTAACATGAAAACAAGTACATGTTAAGCCAGGATTTTGAACGCCATCATTGATTTAAACGCCATCATTCATCCTGTAGCCTGCCCCCCATATGGTTTCAATATAGATCGGCTCACTTGGGATTTTTCTCAATTTTTTTTTCTTATTTTCTGTATATGCACAGCCACTGTTGCTGTTTCTCCAATATCTTCCTCGCCCCATATCCTGTCATATAGTTTTTCTTTGCTGAAAACTATATTGGGATTTTGGGCCATGAACAAGAGAAGATCAAACTCTTTCGCCGTCAAGGTTACTTCTTTTCCACTCACCGAAACCCGTCTTGAACCTTGATGAATTTCCAAGCTTTTAAGATGAATCACATCATCTCTTTTAGGCCGTCCAGCCAGCCTTTCATACCTGGAAATATGGGTATTGACCCGGGCCACAAGTTCGGCCGGACTAAAGGGCTTTGTCATATAGTCATCAGCGCCACTCCCCAGCCCCCTAATTTTGTCAATATCTTCAGATTTGGCCGATACGATCAATAAGGGAATTTCCATTTTTTCACGAACGGTCTTCACTATGTCATACCCACTCATTCCCGGCAACATTAAATCCACAATGACAAGATCATAGAGCCCACTCAAGGCTTTTTCAAGACCCATTTGACCACTGGTTTCCAGGTCCACTTCAAACCCATTTAAGTTTAAATAGTCCTTTTCCAACTCGGCTATATCCTTGTCATCTTCAATAACCAGTATCCTCTTCATCTTCCCCTCCTAGACACATAATGGCAACTGCATGATAAAAATTGCACCGCCAGATTTATGGTTCCCTGCCACAATATGCCCCTCATGTGCCACGATAAGTTCTTTGGCAATGGCCAGTCCCAGCCCAGTGCTGTTTAGCATCTTTGTCCGCTCATCATCCACACGGTAAAAACGATCAAAAATATGACTGAGTTTATCATCAGGTATGCCTGGACCATAATCTCTAAATTTTAATGTTAGGAATCCGTCTCTTGTTGATAAATCCACATCAACCTTGGTCACCTGGCCAACACTGGCATATTTCTCGCTGTTATCCACAATATTCTTAATGGCCCTATAAAGCCTTTTTCCATCTACACGAAGCCAAACAGACGCTTCAATGTCATTTTGATAAGAAAACTTGAAACCAGATTCTAAATGAGAAATTTGAAATTCTTCCATCATGTCATTGAAAAATCATGGGCATTGACTCGTGAAAACTCAAACTGAACCTGGTCTATATCTAGTTTAGAAAACAAAAATAAGTCATCAATAAGTCTGTTGATGTATTCTGTGTTGTTCTTCATTATTTTTAGGTAGCGATTTGTTTTATCCGGGTCTTTGACGACCCCTTCTTCGAGAACCTCAATATAACCTTGAACCGTTGTGATTGGCGTCTTCAAGTCATGTGAAATATTAGCTATGAGTTGCTTTCGATTGTCCTCATACTGCCTTTTTATGTGCTCATTTTCCTCTAATTTATAAGCCATCGCATTAAAGGCCTTAAAAAGTTTGTTCATGTCTCCATGATGGACGGCCTCCACTCGGACGGAATAGTCCCCCTCACCTATGGCATCAAAGCCAGTTTTTAAGTTTATAAGAGGTTCAATAAATCGCCGGGAAATTCTTTTAAAAAAGAAAGCCTGTAGTATTTCTTTGATAATTAAGAATACGAATATAACCATCATGAGGGTCGTGAAGCTCTCACGGCCACTCCACTGAAATAGCAAGGCTGATATGACTAGGGTGACAAGTACGATCAGGACAGGCATGGTATGGAGTATACGTCTGTATCGCATAAACTCCTTGTGGTGCATTTTATGGTACTTCCACTGATCATTGTGCCTGCACTTATTTTTTTTTCTTTGTTCATGGCGCATGGTAAACCCTCCCACTCATCTACCATTATACTTGAATAGACCTGCTATCGTATAGACAGCAGTCCACATGTTATTGGAACAGTCAATAGAATGGTGCATGAAGATCAGGTCTCATTCACGTTTATTAAGCTTCAAATTTGAACTTAGCCCTGATTTGGTAGGCCTGTTTTTCACCAGCGTCTCCATAAGATGACCCTTGACCCCTCAGCTCAATTTGACGGATGTTATGATCTTTATCAATTTCCCCTTGAATTTTTAGTTGGAGATCTTCTAGGCCGTGAATATCCTCAAGACATTTACCGTGGTGTCCTTTTCCTTGCTTATGAATCATGTGCATCTTGAGGTGATTTAGAAAGGCTTCAGGCATTTGATCTTTTCTTTATTTCTAAAGAAAACACCCTCATGTCGTCTTCTTTTTCTTCAATTTCAAGTCTGTTTAAAATATCTAAGACCAGAGACAGTTTATTTAGCTTATGCTTCATAAATCCACCCTGACACTTGTCGCTTCCGAAATGCTCTTCATGCATATGCATCATATGATGTCTCATACCCACTTCATGACATTTCATCCCATGACCTCGCCCCATTCCCTTTCTATGAGGGCCATGACCACATGGTTGAAACTTATTTTTGTCCACTTCAAAAGAGGATTCATTCTTTATAGAAGCGCCTTCATGGTCAACTTGTGTCTTTATGGTCCCTTTCACCACACCTGACTTTACATCTTTTTCAAATGTTTTCTCTGACATAAAAACTTGTTTGTTGTCTTTTATTATTTCCATGAATCCTTGCCCAGCAAATCTTTCTTGACCTTTAATTTGTTCCACCACATTGTAGATTGTTTTAATTTTATTCATCTTGTCCTCCTAAAGACTACAGATACTTTTAAAATATTTGTTCTTAATACAACCCAGTTTAAGTACGGCTTACTGAGTTGCTTTTTCTATAGTCACAGTATAGGGTCAAGATTTTAAAAGCCCTTTAAAGCAAATTTAAAAATTTTTATAAAATATGAAAAACCTCATGAACAAATGCGCAGTCAACTAGGAACAATACGAACTAAAGCATAAAAAGCCCAGTGCTCGAAGACGAATCCTTCGGCACTGGGCTATAATTATATATTCTTACTAAGTCAGACGATTAAGCTGGATGGTGAATGACTTCAAGCTTGCCTCCACATCATTTGCCCCCATGATGGCAGACATAACAGCGACGCCACTGGCACCGGCGTCTATGACCGACAGGGTGTTTTCAGGACTTATGCCGCCTAGACCAATGACAGGAACATGGACCTTTGAAGAAATTCGATGTATGAATGATAGCCCCCGACCAGGCAGACCTGCCTTGCAATCCGTTTCAAACACATGGCTTGCAAGCAGGTAGGAAGCACCTTTGTTTGCACTGACCAAGGCTTCTTCAAGGCTGTGGACACTGACTCCGATCACAAGGGATGACTCTCCAGACTTTAATGCCGCAATGGTCTCTTCATCCACTGCCATAAAATCTTGAAATGTAAAGTGGACACCATCCGCCTTAACTCTCTCAGCTAAGGATATTCGACTGTGAATGATCAGTTTTTGACTTTCTTTTAGCTGTGTTTTAAAATAAGCTGCATAGTGGCCATAGACCTTGTCATCCAAGTCTTTTTCACGCAGTATAATCTGATCCACACCTGCTGAAATAGCTCTTGTAACCACATCTTTGAATTTGTCTTCTCCACAAATGTGTCTGTTTGTTATGAGCGTTAGCATACACCCCACCTTTTCTAAAGGAACTTGGATCATCCCTAAAATCTAACCTTATATTCATAGGTAATCTTGTATTCATAGACAATCTTGTATGGAAGTTTACTGTAAGACACCCTAGAAGCATTCACTACAGATTAAACCAGTCCTTAAACACGGGTTGATACCCAATGGACAGGAGGAAGGCCTTCATCTGCTCTACACTTCTTGTGTCTGATATTTCAAACTGAGCCTCTGATGCGTCATCATCCTTTGAATGTCCACCAACAGAAGTTGACACCCCAGCCGAAAGCTTCGTGGCTCCAAGAGGCACAAGGTGATTTCTAAAATCTGCTTCTTCCCGAGTGGAAATTGTAATACCCACCGAAGGCAAGAAACAGCCTAGGGCCAGCATAATTTGAACAAAAGCTTTGTCATCCACAGGTCTTTCCACTTCATAACCACCTGCACATGGTCTTATTCTTGGCATGGAAACCGCCAGTTCCAGTTCTGGGTAATTCTTTTGCAGGTAGAAGGCATGCCAAGCCGTTTTAAAGGCTTCAAGACGCCAGTCATCAAGACCCAGCAGGGCCCCAATATTGACTGACCGAATGCCCTGTCTTGCCGCTCTTTCTGGTGCCCCTATTCGAAAAGCATAGTTCTTTTTAGGTCCAGACACATGAACAACGTCATAAACATCAGGGTTGTAGACTTCCTGGTAAATTGTAAGACCATCCACACCGGCCTCTATAACTTCCTTATATTCCTCTTCCGTTAAAGGATAGATTTCAATAGAAATCGATTCAAAATAGTTCTTTAAGATTTTCACGGCCTCTACAATGTAAGACACTGGCGTATGATGCGCTGACTCACCTGTGAGAATAAGAATGTGCTTGAGCCCAGTCTTAGAAATTTCCTGGGCCTCTTTTTCAATTTCCTCTGTGGATAAGATATGTCTATCAATTTTATTATGCACATTATAACCACAGTATGTGCATCCATTCACACAGTGGTTGGCTAAGTAGAGAGGTGTGTATAAAACCACAGCTTTTCCAAAATGCTGGGTCCTTTTTTGGTGGGCTCTTTGTGCCATGTCTTCTAGGTGATTGCTGGCTGATTCAGAGAGAAGAACAGCTAAATCTTCCAGTTCAATAACCCTTTTACTGAGAACACGTTTGACATCCTCCGAAGAGGCCTTGTCTAGGGCCTTTATGAATTTTTCATCTTCAAAGCGCTGAACTTCCCTAATAAAACCACTCATTATGCCCCACCTTCTCGTAGGAAACCAGTTAGTGGAGAAGAAGCCTGGGCATACTTGTGCATGGCCCCCATTTTTGCAAGATAGCCAATGCGTCCAGCTTCAACCGCCATACTAAAGGCTTTTGCCATCATGACTGGATCCTCTGCGGTTGCAATGGCAGTGTTAACAAGGACTGCATCGGCTCCCATTTCCATAGCTTCTGCGGCATCAGAAGGCTTGCCTATACCTGCATCCACAATGACGGGGATGTCTATTTCATCTATGATTATTTGAGTCATTTCTTTGGTACGAATTCCGCGATTGGTTCCAATTGGAGCACCAAGTGGCATCACTGTTGCTGCGCCTGCTTCAACCAGTCGCTTGGCATCCATAAGGTCTGGGCTCATATAGGGAAGAACAACAAACCCCTCCTTAGCAAGTATTTCTGTCGCTTTGATGGTTTCCTTGTTATCTGGAAGAAGGTATTTCATATCAGAAATAACCTCAATCTTAACCCAGTTTCCTGCGCCCATTGCTCGGGCAAGTCGAGCAATTCGAACCGCTTCCTCAGCCGTTCGAGCCCCTGATGTGTTTGGGAGTAAATTTATATGCTTGGGTATATACTCTAAAATATTTTCGTCTTTTGAATCAATATCCACACGACGAAGGGCCATCGTCACAACCTCTGTTTTACAGGCTTCAATAACCTCTGGAATCACCGACTTGCTTGGAAATTTACCTGTTCCAATAAATAAACGGCTTTCAAGTTCCTGACCACCGATAATGAGTTTATCCATTATAGTTCACCTCTTCTTAATATCGTTTACTCTATGCACAACAATGTAACTACATTACTTTTTCACCCATAATAAGACGAAGAACCATGTTGGCTTGGTGTCCCGCAGCTATGACCACCCGTGGCGCCATAAGCCCCTGACCTATTTTAGCTTCTGATGTTAAATCGCCCACAACGTAGACATTTTCCATCATTTTACGGGTTTCCACTGTATTGCTTGATCCGTATCCAGCCACACCCGACGCTGCCACAATTGGTTTTTTAGGGCGATGTTTTTCCAAGTGGAGACCAGGGTCGCCTTAGACTGTGGACCATCAAAGGCTTCAACAGCCACATCAACTTCACCAATGAAATCAAGGATATTATCCTCATTTAAAAAGACATCATGGGTGACCACTTCAATAAATGGGTTTATTTGGGACAGCTGGGCCTTTAGTGCCTCTGTTTTTTTCATGCCGATGTGTGACACCATATAATGCTGACGGTTTAAGTTACTGGGTTCAACCACATCAAAGTCGATAAGTGTAAGCTTTCCCACACCAATTCTGGCAAGGGCCACCGCAATGTTTGACCCGAGTCCTCCCAGTCCACATACAGCAACACTTGAAGCCTTAACCTTTTCATGAACACCAACAGTGTGGCGTGACATCATAAGGGCTTCCATTTCTTCTTCTTGGGGCATTTCCCCCCGTTTGATTAAGACAATATGGTCATCTTCACAAAGGTCATGGTCAGATTTAATAATAAATCCATTGACTATGACAATATCTGCATCTGGCTTATACTGACGCCTGATGTCGTAAGCCGACTTTATATTTCCTATATTCACCGCTTGTTCATTGATAAAGACCTTCATTAGCCGCCTCCCACAAATGCGATAATTTCAATTTTATCGCCAGAGCTTAGCTTATGATCTGAAAACATTGTCTTCTCAATAATGCTTGCATTGACTTCTACTACGACTTTTTCTACGTCTAAACTGAGTTCTCTTAACATGTCTAGTACACTCGTTCCATCTGGAAAATCTCTTTTTTTCCCGTTAATGATCATGAATATCCTCCTAATCGACTTAGTCTTATGTGGTACTTTCATCAACACACCGGGAGAGCTTCGAAAGACGTTATTTGAACACAATTTTGTGTATAAAAAAACGCACATTCTGTAACGTTAATAACGTTAAAGAATATGCGCGCAAAATCAGTCTTCCAATTGCAGCTATCCCTACGTTCGCTTTAACGAAATCAGGTTCAAAGGGTTAGGACGTCGCGTCCCTCTCAGCCAATATTGGCACCCCCAGCAGCGTGTTATTCGATTATATGAAATCAAGGTCATTATAACGTGCCTTGATTCAATTGTAAAGCCTATGCCTCTTCAAAATATTCCAAAGTATAGTCTCCACCCCTTGGTTGGTCAGACATGCAGTCACCAAATGTTTTTATTATATCTGCAAAAACACCCGTTTTCATGAATCGGTCTGCATCATCCTTGGATTCCCAAGTTCCAATGGCCAGGGCCTCGCCATTTTCTTTTGTATAAAACTGGACCCGTATAAAGCCCGGTTGCTTTGCAATTTTATCAGCAACACCTGTTTTCCAAATGCCTACGGCCTCTTTTAGCCTTTCAGGTTTAAAATTATACTTCATGACTGCATTATACATGGTTAAAGCCTCCTTTTGCTTTTTCTATATCTTTTTAATTATACCAAATTTGTGGATTTTGAAACTTGGGGACTGTACAAAAATTCATTTACCTTAATTTACCGTAGTGAATGCAATAGAGCAATTGCTTATCTACTTTTTTATAATGAAATCCAATAGATGTGGATACCTTATGGGAATACGATTTTTAAGCTTTAGGCTATCATAGGATAATGTAACAAGATACGAATCTCCAGTCTTCTCCATTTGGATTAAGTATATTTCATTCGATTCTATATCATAGTATAGAGGTCTATAAACTACATCTTCTTTCCACTCAATAGAACTCAATTCTTTGAACTCGACATTTTCACCAAACCGAAGTAGACCAAAGCAATATATTTCATTCGTTGAATCATATACAGTATGAAGTGCCCGTGAATTATCAAGAACCATTGTGCTTTCTTGAATAGAATATTGATCAAAACCACCATATTTTTCGAATGGATTATAGACAGATTTCTTACCATCATCTTCTAGAACAAGTAGCTTTCCATAGTCACTTATAAAATATGCTTTATCTTCAGATGAAAAGAAAGCACTCCAGACTCCCCTAGTTCACTATAACTAATATACTGCGTTTCATCATTGTGTTTATCTATAACAGCGATATACGATTCTCCCCATTCACCATCTTCATTGACTTTTGATGTTGTGGAATAGTAAATGTATCTGTTAGTACCAAGAATTGAATCTCCACTTGGTAAGTATCCATACTCTGTTTCATATCCTTTTTGTGTTGAAAAATCTGATATAGAAACCTTAAACTCTCCAGTTTCTGAATTGAATGCTTGATCACCTGTAACGTGTGATGCAATAGTTTGGAACAATACATTGTCACCAAAGTGATTAATATGTGAAATTCCAACTTTTTGATCAAAATAATCTAAATCATGTTTTGTTATATTGTGGGAGCTAGTATTAAATGTATAATACCTATCTTCTAAAATAGGCTCTCCAAAAGTTGTCATATAAACTGTTTTGCGATTACTGGGTTTCTGATGTAATTTTACTCTTTTAAAGTTTTCATCTTTAATACGATATTCAGATACTTCCACACCTTGTTTTGTTACTTCTCTAACAATCGTGTATTCTTGGGATACTCTCGCATCCGCAGGATAAACTAGCAACATATTCTCATCATCGATTACAATATTTTCTAATGATTTAATACCTTTCAGATTAATTACTTCAATTGAACTAATTTCTGAATCTTCAACTCTATTGCATGCACAGATTATAGCAATAGAGATCAAAATAACAATTCCAAACATTAAGTGTTTCCATTTTCTTATGTACATATTTCCTCCAAAAAATACTATCGCATAAGCGATAGTATTTTTTCCATTACTAAATAAGTCCCGGCGTCGCAGTATCCCAATTTTTTCTTAGTCGTGTATTTGCATCTAGTCTTATAGCATCAGGTATTACAATTGTAAAGCCGTTAAATATATCAAAATAACTACTCAACTCATATCCCGCTTTATCCCATTGCTTATATGTAAGCTTACTACAATACCATTTAGATTCATCCCACATAGTAGTTTTCAGAGCATAAGGATCGCCAACTTGATCAAGACCATAGTTCACTGCTGTAAATTTTTTTGAGTTTGATGCTTCATTACCAAGCCAGTCTGTCACCTTATACTGTTTAACTCCGGAGCATCCACTCCATAGATAATTTCTATTCCAATGAAAGACTTTGGCACCGCTAGAACGAGTTTTAGATGCTTCAATAACATAATATTTTGTATTTGTCATAACTGCTGTGTGACCTGTAAAGGAAGTTTCTCCTGCAGCATTGTCATTACCAATACCATAATATAGAATGTCACCATAGTGCCATGATGAAGATGTACGACTAGCCGTGGTTTGTAGAGACTTTAGTCCGCTCTGACTATTATCGACCTTTTCATCTAATTCGTCTAGAGTATTTGCTAAGCTATTCAGAAGATTGGGATCTAATCGATAGTCTCGCTTCATTGCCTCAGATAAATAATTTTCTACATCTTGGTGAATCTTGTTAGTTGTATCTAAGTCACTATCCTTTTCGACAACCCCTGACAAAGATCTAAAACTTTCGAAGAAAGATTTATGACCTACTGCTTCAACCTCTCGCTCAATACCTTTCACAAAGTCATCAAATGACTCTACCTTTGCATCAGCATTAGTTATCCCTATATTCAATGTTAAAACCAGTGCTGTTGTTAAAGCAAAAAAATTCTTAAATCTCATTTTAATCTCCTTTTCCTTTTCAACTCTCATTCTATGCGCAATCCAATATATATATAGTTTTTGAATTTGGTATATTAAACAATATATGGTCTAAATTTCTAATAGTATATTATCAAATATTGGGACATCAATAATTAATACAATCATCTTCGACCTTTAAAAAAGCATAAGTGGATTAAATTGGAATATTTGTGTTGCCATCCTCTTATCTCTATTGCAGTTTTATATAATAATCAATCATTTTTTACATAAGGTATCAACATCATTTTATCGATAATTGTATAATAATTACACAAGCAATCATACTCCAAACAAACACGAAAAAGAGCATCAACTATAATATGGTCAGACCACCGTTGTTGATACTCTTCCTTAGTTTCTCATCGTAAATTCAATTTATTTCGAGAATACACCTTTTAGCTGTTCTTCTTTTCAATTGTTTTTTGTATGTCATCTAATTTTGAATACAAAATCATTGTAGAAATCGACAATGTAGATATAAGTAGGCAACTTGCCGTTATTATGTAACCGACATCATAACTTCTAGGACCGATTAATCCAGTTACATTAATACATAGAAATAATGATATCAAAAATATAGCCACACCATAGGCTAGTAGTTTTATGTGGTTTGTCATTTTAAATAAAACCTACCCTTCCTTCTGACACTTATTGAGTTTACAAGTAAGAGGCTGTCCCTTTGTAAGGGCCTTTTCCCGGTACATTTGCTCGTCAGCGCAGGAAATTAAAATTTCATAGGTGGGCTCTACAAAATATTTAATAGAACAATGTCCGAAACTAAAACCCACATCATAATCCACACCAGATTGTTTGACTGTAAGATCCACCTGGCTTTGAAGGGCTTCCCTATATGCCCGAGCACTTGATTCACCCAATATTCCTGTAACGATTAAAAACTCATCCCCCGCAAGTCGGGATACCATTTTTTCTCCACTGAACACCTTTGATAGAACGTTAGAGAAAAGAATCAGGGCTTGGTCGCCTGTATGATGTCCATAGTTATCATTAATTTTTTTAAAAATCATTCAAATCCACCATGATAACAAGTAATAATAGGTAAAGAAAATCCCCAATTACACGGTTGTAACTGAGGATTCATGAAAAATCTAATTATTAGTTTTTTGGTTACATAACACCTTTTCAAGTCCTATTTGTACGCACATAAAAATTTGAGAATTTTTCATTCAGGTCTTACAGGGGTAACCTCTATCTCTATAGTTGTTGTTTCTCTAGGCACTGAGTAGCACCCTCATCACCACATTGATTATACTACTTAAGAAAAATTGACCATAAAGTTCCCCATATCGCAAAAGATATAACAACAGCTGACATATGTAGTAAAATAGCTTTCACTATTCCCATTTCCTCAGTGGTAGGATTACCAAATACTCCTACACTTCTCACTGAGAGCATAAAAGCGAAAACTAGAAATGGTACAGTATACAACAAATACAGATACTTAATTGGAAGAAAAATCAAATCTGACTTTCTTGAATATTTCAAGTTCCCATACAAAGTTTTAAACATGTTCATTCCTCACTTTTCTACTGAGTAATTTTTTTGCCATATAGGACTAATAACATTCTCATGGAAACTTCTAGAATTACCATACTCATTAACAGCTGAATCCCAGGAGTTAGTCCAAGCAGGGTCTTCGCCTGGCAATAACCTTACCAAAGCTGACGGTGTTTTGGCAACAGCTCGACCAAATCCCCATGAACCCGAATCTGTTACTGCAGCAACACTACCCCAGATTACAGCTTCTCTTATCTCTGCCTCTGTCCCATACTGTGCTATTAAGGCTAAATCCTCCTCAAATATACTCATAGAGGTATCTAATTCTATAAATGGTGTCAGAATTGTACCAGCTGTACCAGCTGCATTTCCAATTTTACCAGCAGTTTGAGTAATAGCAAGTACAGTTTTACCTTGGCTAACAGTTTTTGCTCCTGTCAATGCTTTTACACCTGCTGCACCACTATGTAGTGCATCATCAACCAGATTTATCGTTGAATTTCCACCTGGTAGATATGGTGTTGGATTTACTAAAGAGTTAACCGCACGAACTACTTTGAACCATCTGCGTTGATTATAACCTCAACGGCAACACCGTTAACTTTACTTACAACTGTCGCAACATTAGCTGCATCATTTACACCTAGAGCATTGTTAGTTTCTTCCTTCCCCTCAGCAGACAAACTGTTGTTAGTGAATACAAAATGGTAGTAACATATTTTTCCTGTTACTACCATTTTAACATAGCTAGTATTCGATTGTACTGACCACAGAATCATGATTCTGCAGTGAGTTTTATCGCTCCAAAAACAAAAGAAAGCGATGGAAGGACTTTATTTTGTCACTTCCATCACCTCAGGACTATTTTATGCATTTAGCATAAGCAGGGTTATGCATTTAGTTACTAATTGAGTTTACGTTTTAGATCCAATTTTCTAATAGTTGATTAACCCTCGGATCAACCTCAATACTATCTCTTTTTGAGCACTCTTTTTCCATCATAGTGACTAGCTCTTTGTAGTCTTTCACAAGCACAGTAACAACAATCTTTTTTTCTTTAGCTATTAATCCAATTGATACTTTCTCTACTCTACCAGCTGGAAGCTCCGCAATGCATTCTGCCTCATCCCATCTAATTTCAGTTTTTGATATCATTGTTTTATAAACCATCGATGTCTCATCAATTATATATCTAGTCAACATCATATTTATGAAATTGAAGCATGCAAATAAAATGAGCATTATTGGTATTGCAATCACTGTTTCAATTCCTAACTTTGACAACAATAATGTACTCGAACAGAATCCAATTGAAGCAATGTTGAATATGTGCATTCCATCAGTCATTCTATATATAGTCATATTATCTCCTTACTCAATTCCAAGTTTATCTAGTATCCAATCCTGTACTTCATTAATAGCGACACCAGCATAATAGTCAGCTGCAAATGCTACAGGTAATGTAGCTATCTTCTGTTGCTTGTTTGAAGATATCATTGCATCTGCTACAGCTTTACCAGTTGTTGCATTACCAAGTATAAAGCCTGCAGCAGCGCCACCTGATTGTACGACTGTTTTCCCAGCTCTTTCCCATCCGTTATTTCCATTATCTTCAGTCCAAGTATGAGCAACATTTGTACCTAACGAAATCCACGTCATGTACGCTCCAACTTTGTTTGCACTTTTTAATGGTTTTACTTTAACATCACTTCCAGCAGGGAACTTTCTCAAGAATCCATTTTCGTTGATGAACCAATTCATTTCTTTCTCAATGTTCCCAAGAGCTGTTGAAGTTGTACCAACAAAAGCAGCTAACGAGTTTGGAACAATCTCGCTGAATTCGGGGATTTCTATACTCCGAATATCCAGCGCATCAATTGGGTTTGCATCATTATAGTTTTTGAACAAATATGCAATAGTTTCGTCAGCACTCATTGTAGTTTGTTCCTTCCCCTCAACCTTATCAAGAATCTTTGCTGCGTCTTCAATTAATTCTCCTGTGGCATCAACTACTCCACCAACAAACTCTGTTGTGTTATTATAAGACTCTTCAACAGCACCCGTAGCCGAG
>LQAJ01000145.1_pt1 | contig 32612 bp, 35 predicted proteins | sample 1535811 | NCBI WGS metagenome assembly LQAJ01 (sample SAMN04331587, study PRJNA305678) | bioreactor metagenome | isolation source: bioreactor_6 inoculated with Wadden Sea sediment 2nd replicate of a... | place: Germany: Wadden Sea, Janssand Flat
CGCCCAACCCCGATCAAATGGTCCGAAGATGGTGAGACCCTGTACTACATGAATGTGATGGAAGGTATTGAGGGTTATGGCGGCCAGGACCTATTCAAGGTGTATCTTGACACGAGTATGCAGGAGCAAACCTTCCCTGAGACCAGTCCACTTGTCTCCACCTCCGTATCGCCGAATGAAACGTATGCAGCCCGAGCTGTTCCTGGTGATCCAACGGGGATCTTGATCCGGGACCTGGTCAATTCGACCAATCAAACGGTGACCCTGCCTGAAAAATATAAACAGGTTTGGCAAATGGTATGGGCGCCCGATGAGAGTGCCTTGCTGGTGACGGTTGGGCTGGGGATGTTTATAGAAGGGGACACCTACAGCGTGGTCAAGATTGATATGACCACGTTGGAAATTACCTACCTGGTTATGGATGATGTCAACTTGCTCAGAGCGGTCGCCTGGCAGGTGCCGGAAACGATCTGGTTCCAGGATACGGACAGTACGCTCTGGATGATGAATGCCGATGACCTGACCCTCACGATGGTTGCGTCGGATGCAAGGTTCGTCCCGATCAGCCAGTAATCCTCCTAAAAGGGGTGGCCTTCGGTTGAGGCAATGTTATAATACGGTCTGTTCCGATTCGATTTGATAAAAGAGAAAATATGTTTGATCAAGAAAAAGCACAGATTGCAGAGCAAATCAAAACTTACCTGACCCAACAGGGGATCGAAGACGCCAATATTGAATTCCGGCAGATCCCTTTTAGCGGTGAATGGGGTTTGGCAATCCCATTATTCCCGATTGCGGCGGCTGAAGCCCGAACGGGAAAAAAGGTGAACGTTCCACAGCGAGCCACTGAACTGGCGGAGGGCCTGCAATCAGCATTAGACCCCGATGAGCTGGGGATTTCTCATATTGAAGCAGTGAAGGGTTATCTCAACCTCTATTTCTCCACGGCAGAGTATGCCCGCCGGGTAGTGGATACCGTCCTTTTGGAAGACGGCGACTATGGCCGCGGTGCGGAAAAGCACCAGACGGTGATGGTGGAATATTCACAGCCCAATACGCACAAATCTTTCCATGTCGGTCACCTGAGGAATGTGATCCTGGGTGGCAGTGTCTGCCGGATTTTGGAATTTGCTGGCAACGATGTCATCCGGGCGAATTATCTCGGCGACATCGGCCTGCACGTGGTCAAATGGATGTGGAATTACCTCAAAAATCACAACGGTGAGCAGCCCGGTGAGGATAAGACCCACTGGATGAACGAGATCTATGCCGAAGCAGACCGGCTCTTTCAGGAACCTGAGAACGAAGCCGAAGTTCGGGCACTTTATGCCCGTTGGACGCCCGCGATCCGGAGATCGTCGAGCTGTGGAAGACAACCCGCCAATGGTCTTTAGAGGGCTTTGAGCAGATTTATGATTTATTGGGCGAGCACTTTGACCGGATCTATTTCGAGAGCGAAGTGGAAGATTCCGGCTCTGAACTCGTTGAACAGCTGATTTCCGATGGCCTGGCAACCGATGACCGCCCAGAGGAACCCGTCTATATTGACCTGGACGCGGCCCTGGGCACGGACGATGAGTATCGGGTGCTGGTGATCCTGCGTTCCGACAGTTCCTCGCTTTATGCCACCAAGGATTTGCCCCTCGCCATTCAGAAATTCAATGAATATCATCTGGATCGCTCAATTTACGTGATTGACGTACGCCAGTCACTCTACCTTCAAACAGATCTTCAAGACTTTGGAACTTTTGGGTTATGACTGGTCGGATAAGCTCTACCACCTGGCTTATGAGCTGGTGAACCTGCCTGGCAATGTCACTATGGCCTCCCGGGAGGGAACGGTGGTGCTGTTTGATGATCTGGTGGCCGAGGCGACCAGCCGCGCCAAGCAGATCGTTGAGGAAAAGAACCCTGAGCTGGCTGATGACGCCAAGGAATCGATTGCACTGGCAGTTGCCCTGGGCGCCTTGAAATACACCATGCTCTCGAGGGATAATACCAAGGTGGTCACCTTTGATTGGGACGCTGCGCTGGACTTTAATGGCCAGGCAGCCCCCTATATTCAATACGCTCACGTCCGGGCAGGCAGCATCCTGCGTAAGGCGGGTACTGAGATGCCTGAAGCGGTCGCTTTCCCCGCTGACCTTGAAAAAACAGAGGTGGACCTGATAGAATTGATGACCCGGCTGCCGGCAGAGGTTCAGAGGGCTGCAGAAGACCTGCGGCCGCTGGTAATTGCCAATCTGGCATTTGACCTGGCGAAAGCCTTCAATGATTTCTACAACACTTGCCAGGTGTTGAACGCTGAACCGGAAGTCCGAGCCTACCGGCTGCGCCTGGTGGCGGCAGCCAAACAGGTGATTGCAACAAGCTTAAATTTGCTGGGCATCGAAGCTCCCAACATGATGTAGTGATGCCTGGAACCGTTAACCAACCAATAATTTAGATAAGGAGTATACACTTCAATGGCACGAATTCGAACGATCATTATGGGCGCTGCAGGGCGAGATTTTCATAATTTCAATACCTTCTATCGTGATAATAAGGATTATGAAGTCATTGCTTTCACAGCCACCCAGATTCCCAATATCGAGGGTCGAAAATACCCTGCGGAATTAGCCGGTGAACTCTATCCGGCTGGCATCCCGATTTATCCTGAATCCGAGCTGGTCAAGCTCATCAAGGAAAATGACATTGACCAGGTCGTTTTCGCGTATAGCGATGTCCCCGGGGAATATGTGATGCACAAGGCTGCATTGGTGAATGCGGCTGGAGCGGATTTCCGCCTGATGGGCACCGAAAAGACCCAGATCAAATCGACCAAACCTGTTGTGGCCGTCTGTGCTGTGCGGACTGGTTCCGGCAAGAGCCAGACCACCCGCCGTGTCTCCATGATCCTGCGCGAGATGGGCTACAAAGTGGCTGCCATCCGGCACCCCATGCCCTATGGCGATTTGGTCAAACAGAAGGTGCAGCGCTTTGCCGATTACAGTGACCTGGATAAGCACGAATGCACGATCGAGGAACGCGAGGAATATGAACCCCACCTGGATAACGGCGTGATCGTCTATGCCGGTGTGGATTATGAAGCGATCCTGCGTGAAGCCGAGAAGGAAGTTGACATCGTCCTTTGGGATGGCGGCAATAACGACTTCTCCTTCTATGTTTCCGACCTGCTGATCGTCGTGGCCTGACCCCCACCGTCCTGGCCATGAAATGCGCTATTATCCCGGCGAGACCAATGTCCGGTTGGCGGATGTCTTTGTGATCAATAAAGTCGATACCGCCAATCCTGACGATGTGATCACCGTCCGTGATAACCTTTATGCCCTCAATCCCGACGCGATGGTCATAGAAGGGGCCAGCCCCTTATTCGTGGATGACCCCGAAGCAATCCGCGGCAAACGCGTTCTGGTTGTGGAAGACGGCCCCACGCTGACTCACGGTGGCATGGCCTACGGTGCCGGTTATGTGGCTGCCCGCCGCTTTGGCGCTGGCGAAATTGTGGATCCCCGCCCATTTGCGGTTGGTTCCATCAAAGACACCTATGAAAAGTATCCCGAGACCGGTCAGATTTTGCCCGCCATGGGTTATGGCGAGAAGATGATGCGTGATCTGGAAAAGACCATCAACCGGGCCGATGTAGACCTGGTCATCAGCGGGACGCCGATTGACCTGACCCGGATCATCAAGATCAACAAACCGATCCAGCGTGTTCGCTATGAACTACAGGAAATCGGTGAGCCTACTCTCGAGTCGATCCTGACCAAGAAATTCGGCAAATAGTCCAATTTCATTCAGATGAAACCACGGGGTTGCCTTCTGGTGACCCCGTTTTGATTTAATGCGGTAAGATTAACTGCTGTGTTTATAAATTAATAAGAATTCATTACGAAGAGTGAAAATTACCCATGTTCTTTGATGAAGCAGAAATCTATGTGCAATCCGGCCGCGGCGGCGACGGGATGGTCCATTTCCATAAAGAAAAATATGTTCCCCGGGGCGGCCCGGATGGAGGCGACGGCGGCAGGGGCGGGGATGTGATCCTCGAAGTCAACCCCAAGATCAACACTTTGTTTGATTTTAGCCACCGAGCGCATTACATTGCCGATGACGGCAAGCCTGGCGGACCGAACAATATGAGCGGGAAATCGGCTCAGGACCTTGTGGTGAGCGTGCCCCCTGGAACGCTGGTCTATGATGCTAAATCCGGCGATTTGTTAGGTGACCTGGTGGATGATTACCAGCAGCTGGTGGTTGCCAAAGGCGGCCGAGGCGGGCGGGGCAATCAACATTACGCCACCAGCCGCAATCAGGCCCCCAGAATGGCTGAAAAGGGCGAACCTGCTGAAGAAAAGAACCTGCGCCTGGAACTAAAAATGATTGCCGATATCGGCATTGTGGGCGTGCCCAATGCGGGTAAGTCCAGCTTATTATCGGTGGTCTCCAACGCCAAGCCAAAGATTGCTAATTATCCCTTTACAACCTTATCACCAAACCTCGGTGTGGTCCGACTGGATCATGACGTGGTGATGGTTCTGGCGGATATCCCTGGCCTGATCGAGGGCGCGCATCAGGGCGTGGGCCTTGGTTTTTCATTCCTGCGCCATGTCCAGCGGACAAGGGTGCTGATCCATGTGCTGGATGGCCTTTCGGACGATCCGCTCTCGGATTTCTCGCAGATCAACAGCGAAATGGCGCTTTTTGATGAGAAGATTGCGGATAAGCCCCAAATTGTGGCTTTCAACAAGATGGATTTACCCTCTGTGCAGGAGCGCTGGCCCGAAATTGAGAAAGAAATTAAGGACCTTGGCTATGAGATCATGCCGATTTCCTCGGTGAGCCATGAAAATGTGAACACGCTGATGTGGAAGACTCACTCCATGCTGGAAAACGCGCCGGAACCCGAAGCCGTTGAAACAATGCCAGTTTACCGTGCTTCGCAGGACCCGCGAGCTTTCACCATTGAGCAGACGGAAGAGGGCTGGGTGGTCAGTGGCGAAGCCATTGAACGTGCCGCAGCGATGACCTATTGGGAACATCGAGAATCCATCCGCCGATTCCAGCGATTGATGGAAAATATCGGGGTGGAGGAAGCACTGCGGGAAGCCGGCATTGAAGAAGGGGACACGGTCATTGTCGGCGATTACGCCCTGGAATGGAAGGATTAGAAGTGCCCTCCAAGCGCCTTGGTATTTTTGGCGGCACATTTGACCCACCGCACATTGGACATCTGATTCTGGCCGCTGAAGCCAGAGACCAGTTGAACCTGGACCAGACCATTTGGGTATTTGACACCGGACCCACCGCACAAGCAGGGAAGCAAGATAGCCTCTCTGGCGGACCGGCTGGCGATGGTGGAACTGGCGATTGCGGATGACCCCGGCTTTGTGCTTTCACATGTAGATATTGACCGGCCTGGCCCGCACTATGCGGTGGATACTGTGGAATTATTGCGGCTGGAATATCCTGAAGATGATTTGATCTATCTGATGGGTGGGGACTCGCTGCAGGATTTGCCGCACTGGTACCGGCCGGAAGAATTTCTTTCCACACTGGACGGAATCGGCGTGATGCGACGACCGGGGATGAGATTGATATTACCGAGTTATTGGATGTCCTGCCGATGTTGGTGGATAAGCTGAATTTTGTCACAGCTCCATTTTTGGAAATCGCAGCTAATCAGATCCGGGGGAGAGTGTCGGATGAACGGGCGTATCGCTATTACCTTACGCCGGAGGTTTACCGTTACATACGCGAGAAAGGTTTATATCAGGACTAGCCGTTCTGGTTATCCTGGGGGGAACTGATACTGGGGATTAATCCCATTTCCTGAGCTTTGAGGATGGCTGCTGCGCGGCCATGAACCTGTAATTTTAGATAAATTTTATGCAAGAAATTCCGCACGGTTGGGTTGGCGATATCAAGCCGTTCTGCCAATACAGCTGTACTTTCATCCGGATAAGATGCGCAAACCGAAAGGACTTCCAACTCTCGCGGGGTGAGGGTGCAGTCAGCGGCAAGACCGTTGAAGAAGATATCCCGAACACGATTGCTGATATAGCTGCCGCCCTCTGCCAGGGTTTCGATGATCTTACCCAGGTTGCGGATGCTGTCGTAATCATCTTTGAGGATGTAGCCGCTGATGCCGGATTCGAGGATGCTCTTAATCATGGCCCTTTGGGAGTGCATGGAAATCACCAGGATCAAAAGCTCCGGGTGGGAATGTTTTAATTCGGCTAAGAGCTGGTGGATTGGCTGGATATTGCGGTTTTCTTCGCTGATGGGCACGTTGATATCCAGAATCAACATATCCACCTTTTTCTTCTTCAGCAGGCTTTTCAGGCATTCACTAAACAAACATGAGCCCACAATTTTAATATTAGGATAATCGGAAAGACGATGGATGTACCCATCGATGGTAGCTTGATGATCTTCCAGAATTGCTAGATTAATCGTTTCTGCCAATTATTTCCCCTTTCATCGAAAGAATGTTATCTATATATTCTATCAGAATATAAACTGAAAGCAATACCGGTCAGGCACGATAATTGGCATTAAAAAACTCACTGACCGGGTGAGGGGGGCACCCGGCCAATGAGTAAATATATTAAACCATAGGTTTAATCATTTGTCAACAATCCTGTAATTAAATTTTCAGCGTATTTCATTTATGAATCGAGGTGAATCAGGGTGACGTTGCCGACGGCCATATCTAAGTTGATGGTCAGGGTTGGACCTTCTTCCATGGTGGTGTAGGTGTCGTTAGAGAGCAGCCAGGTGCCTTCGGTGTTGAAATTACTCACTGTGCCGTCGTTGATGATGACGGCCTTCGTCCCGGCGGGAATGATGATGGTGATGTTGCTGATGGTTGCTTTGATGTCCACTGTGGCATCATGGGAGAGCGTACCGGTGAAATCAAGTGTGTAGTCACCCGCGCCAGCAGAGAAGCTCATCGTGTTGAAGTTGGCGTTTCCCAGCCCGGTCAGTGAAGCGGACGAAGCGCCCGTGGTAAAGGCAAATTCATCCATGATGACTGGGTTAGGTGCTTCAAAGTGCACGGTTGTCTTGCTGGCACCCTGAATGATCTTCAGCATAGTCAGCTGCAAGCCGGTCAGATTAAAGTCGTTTTCACTGGCGCCACCTTCAATTGAGAGGTTTAATGGCAGCAGGGAGGATAGGGCAAAATTCCATTCATTGACGACATCATTGGTTGGAATGCCGGAAATCCTGTAAGGATTGACCTGTTTGATCTCGAAGAAATTATTGCTCCGAGTGAATTGGGGTTCCCAGTCCTCAACATTGTAATTGATTGCTCCTGTGACCAGTTTGGTTGAGCCGGGGGTGATATTAAATGTCCCGCCGGTCATACTGAAGGACAGTTCTGTCTCGCCCAAATTAGTAGGCAGAGCCTCATTGATCATCACCGTTTGGGTGTCGATCGTTTTCATCTCAATGTTGCTGATTGAGCAGGCAAAACTGGATAACGCCAGGGCGATAATCACAAATATCAGTTGTTTCTTCATATAGTTCTCCTTCCCAACATGAGCAGCAATCTTCGTGCCAGTTTGGGGTGGAACACCCTGCTCCGGGAAATCAGGATTCTTCCTGATTTTGATCGGTTTCAGGCTCCACGGGTTTTTCAAAGGTTAGGACTTCCTGCTCATTGCGGGAAGTTTGCGTCGTTCGTGGATAGGGATTGGTGCCTAGAAGAGTCACAATTGCCATACCCAGCCCAAAGAGCGCTGTCAGGATCACCAGAGTCCAGCCGAGGCAGGGGATGATCCAGAGCAAGCGAGCCAACAGGTATAGGACCAGGTTGCCCAGAACGGCTGTTAGGACGGGGTGCCAGGTGGTCTTGAAGATGCTGGACGCCATCCGTTTGCCAAGTTCATAACCCAATGCTAGCCAGCCGACTAATAGCGCGATGGCGAAGGCCAAACCGGACAGGGCAACAACGGGTATCAGGCAGATGGTCAACGAGAGGATCACACCGCCAATCGCCATGACCACGGCTGTGAGCGCACCAAAGCCAAGCATTGTCCAGGGTTGAGCGATGAGCGCCTGGGTCATCACATCCGCGGATTTCGGCAGGATGAGCAGAAGGAGAGCGCCCAGGGCAACGATTGCCAGAAGCTGTCCAATTTCACGTGCGATCCGGGTGAAGGCGGATATTAACCCAGAGCCTTGGGATTGAACCACCTGCGGGGCGGGGACATTCGGGATTTCAATATCAGTGTTCGGAAAGGTCCAGTCATGAATAATATCGCCCAGGATGGTTGCGGACTCGCTGACATTGACATAGCTCCCGGGTGAGACCAAATCGCCTTGAATATAGGCATTGTCCGAAAGGGTCACAGTGCCGCCGACTGCTGTTACATTGCCTTGCACGGTGCCATCCACAGTGACAACGCCGCCGACCACGAGGATATTATCTGTGACGATGGCACCTTCCATGACATTGACCACACCGCCAAAGACATTTAGGTCACCATTGAGAGTCTCGCCACCTTTGAGTGTATAGCTTTCTCCAAAGATAGTCCGGCCATCCTCAATAGGTGCGGCCTGGACAACAGGTGCAGGGACGAGCAGGGCCAGAATGATCACGAGTGTAAAGATTTGAAGGACCTTTTTGGAATTTTTTCATGACTCAAATACTCCTTCTTTGACGGGTTGATAGAACTTGATGAGTGAACTGAACCAGGTGACGATCAGGGCCATGGAGGCCGAGAAGCCGCCCACGCCCAGAATCACCAGGAGAGGCAATACCAGGGGGAAGGATTTGACCACAGTGCTGAGTAGACCCCAGAAATGGCCGATCCTTGCAATGCAACGGGCCAGGCTGGCAAAGGTCTGGCTGAATTGGTAGCTGAAAGATGGGCCGAAAATATTGATGGCGGCAAGGCCAAGGAAGATGATGGAAGCTATGCCGAAAAGCCCCAGCGTCAGGAACCACATCTTACGTTGTTGCTGCTGCTGTCGTCTGATGGCCAGACGGTTCTCCCAGCGTCGGCTGAAACCCGGTGTGGGTTCAGGTTCGCTGCTGGAGTTGATCAGGCTTTGCACCTGACTCCATGAGTGGGAGAGCTGTATGCACTGCTGGCATCCTTCCAGATGCGTCCGCAAGGCCTTCTGCTGTTCCTCATCTAAATCTTCTTCTGACAATAACCAGGTTTCATAGGGCTGGTGACTCATCAGGTCTCCTTTCTCTCACCGGCAAGGTGGCTTCTTCGGACGTCATCCCATTTGCCAGGGCCTGACGGGCTCGGAAAAGCCTGCTCTTGACTGCGCCAACGCTCAGGTTGAGGCTTTCTGCGATCTCAACTTCTGAATATTGATGCCAATATCGCAGGATGATGGCAGCGCGGTCTGTCGGTTTGAGGTCGTTCAATAATTTTTGGATCATCGCTTCCTTTTCCCTTGATCGGAATTCTCTTTCCGGGTTGGGGGGCGTTATGGTCAGCAATGATCTCCGCTGGGAGGGCGTCAGTAGAGATGGTGTCCAGTCTGCGTTTGCGCATCTGATCAATACAATAATGAGATGCAATAGACAGCAGCCAGGTTGCAAAAGAACGTTTCGGGTCATACCGCTTTAAATGGGTATAGGCCCGAAGGAAGCTTTCTTGAGCGGCATCTTCGGCTGCGTTACTGTTCCCCAGCATGCGATAGCATAGGCTGAAGACAGGCCGCTGGTATTGTTCAACCAGTTGCCCGAAAGCCGAATCATCTCCATCCAGCGCTTTGGTAATCCAAAGGGCTTCTTGTGCTTCCACAATGTCTCCTTGTCGCTCCTCTACTAGGATATACGGTATTTGATTAAAAAGTTGCAGGAAATTTTACCTGAGGAGTATTTAAATTATAGGCACCTGATCGCAGGGTGAACCGGTCATGTGGACAGGGTCAACCCCATCAGGTCGTAGGGATTTTATGGCTGAAACCGTCAAATTGTCGAACTTTCAAACAATTTGACGGTTTTATTTATCTGTCTGGGATTAAAAAACCATCTCTTCTCTGCCGGAAAGCCTCTCATTGATCCGCTGGACGACGATATCGAGATGTTTGGTTTCGTGTACGAAATCCAGGTCATCGCTGCGGATGGTGAGCACCGGGCAGAGGTCAAATTCGCTGATCCACTCATCATAGAAACGTGCCAGGAGGGCGAGATAGTCTTCGCTGATCCCAGTCTCGATATTTCGGGCACGCCGCCGGATGCGTTCCATCAGAACAGGCACCGGAGCTTCAAGGTGGATCAGGAGGTCAGGCTTGGGCAGGTGGGTGACGATCAGGCTGTAGAGGCGCAAGTAGGATTCGTAATCCCGGTCATTCAGATTGCCCATATGGTGCAGCGCGCGGGCGAAGATATGGGCGTCTTCATAGATGCTGCGGTCCAGAATGGCGGATTCGGGGAGTTCTGCCAGGTGAATGTGCTGATCGGCGCGGTGACCGAGGAAATAAACCTGCAAATGGAAGGACCAATCACGCATGCTCTTATAGAAATCCGGCAGGTAGGGGTTATCGACGACGGATTCATAGGCTGTGACCCAGCCGAGACGCTCGCCAATCCTTTCCGTGAGGGATGTCTTTCCGGCACCAATATTTCCAGCAAGTAAGATCAGTCGTTTAGGCATTAAGGTTCCAATCTATACATGTAAGCTAATCTCTCGAGAGCACTTTATTGATTAAGCAGGTAGGTTCCGCTTCAGGAACAGCTTTACCATCGTCAGATAGGGCTTATATTGCTCATAGCGCACGCAGTGCCCTGCGCCGCTGATATGTCCGAACTCACAGAACCCCATAATTTCCACAGCTTCCACGCCCACTTTGGGCGTTACGATTGCACCGAGGGCGTTATCGCCCGCTATCAGCAGGGTTGGGACGTCAATGGCTTTGGCGATTTCTTGCCAGGCTGTTCGATCCTTGGGGATATGGTCAAAAACGGTGGGATCCATTTCAAGTTTGGATTCTGCCCAGGGCTTAAGAATGGCTTCTTCCCATTTACGGGCATCTTTTTCCTTGCCTTTGATCAGTTCCTTAACCGTTTTCTCCTTCGCCGTCAGGTTGCCCTTTTTCCAATTTTCCAGGCCTTCCCTGATTTGTTTTTCAGTCAAGACTGTGTCAGACCAAGGTGGATCCTCCAGTACCAGGCAGCTGAGCCAGCCGGGATAACGGGCCGCGAAGCCTGCGGCTGTGGCGGCACCCATTGAGTGTCCCATCACACAGGGCTTCTTCAGGTCGAGGGCTAGGATGAGATCATGCAGGTCCTCCACCATATCGAAACGTTTTTCAGGGTCAACTCGGGACGATTTTCCATGACCGTAGGCGTCATACATGATCAGATCGTAATTAGCTTCCAGATCAGCGGCTAATTGCCCCCAACAAAGACCATTATCCGTGATACCGTGGGCGAGTACAATGGCTGGCTTTTCTCCCTTACCTGTACGGGTATAAAAAAGTTCAATGCCACCACCAACATTGACTGTGCCTTGAGTCCAGTCCTTTGACATTTTCTCCCTCCGAGAACTTACAATACATTTGATTCATATTTAAATTAATTGTAATCCTAATTTCCACAGAATCAAAAAACGGGCAAGAACCCTTGCCCGTTTGATGGTTTCAATCAATTAGCACTCACTGTAGCCGCATGTGTAGCACTTGCGGCAGCCCTCTTCATTGACCAGGGTCGCCATGCCGCATTCGGGGCAGAGCTCACCGATGATCCGGTTGCCCTGATCGGTGGAGCCCAACCCGTCCATAGGCAGGGTGGGGGCGTCTCTGAGGTCATCCTCCTCGATATCGGCTTCGTTTTCCCATTGGCGGATGTAAAGATATTCGTCCAGTGCCTTGGCGATGCCATCCGGCAGGGAGCGAACCCGGTTGGCCCCGAAGCCCAGCGAACGACCGCCGCCGATGCCGCCCAGTTGATCCATAATGGTCTTGAGGCGTTTTCGTGGCTCAACGGGGGATGATATCCGCAATAGATACGAAATCAGCCGGCCAATTGCCTCCGAATGCGCTGCGGTCTCTGAGCCGGCCTTGGCGGTGTTCACGAAGACCTCAAAGGGCTGGCTGCCGCCGTTTTCATTGACGGTCACGAAAGTTTTACCCAGCGGCGTCTCGATCGAGTAAGTGTAACCTTTCAGGAAGCGGGGGCGGGGTTTCTTGGTCTCACGCCAGAAGGGCAGCTGTTCCGAGACTTCGGCGAGGGCAGACTGTTCAGGATCAAGGCCCTCAATTTCGATCATCTCGTATTTCTTCTTGGCTGTCTTCTTGGTCTCAAGCACCACCTGGTCCCGCGATCCGGTGACATAAACCGTGATGCCCTTGCAGCCCAGTTCCCAGGCCAATAGGTAGGCTTTGGCGACGTCATCCGGGGTAGCTGTGCTGGGGAAGTTGATGGTCTTGCTGAGGCTGTTATCCACAAAGGCCTGCATGGCTGCCTGCATACGGACGTGTTCTTCGGCGTTGATGTCGGAAGAAACCACAAAGACGTCCTTGATCTTGGCAGGCAGGTTTTCATCATGCTGACATGTGCCGGTTTCGATCACGGCTTCAATAATGGCTTCACGGATACCAGGCTCGATATTGGCGTCTTCCAACGCTTTTTGGAAGAGCGGGCTGACGTAATTGAGCTGGAGGTCGTTTCCGTTGTCGTTGACATGGCGGATATAGGCCAGTGCAAAGACCGGCTCACAGCCATAGCCCTCGCATCCCGCCACGGTCGCAATGGTGCCGGTGGGGGCGATGGTCGTCTGGGCGGCGTTGCGAATGCCGTGCTTCTTGAGATCTTTGACGATGCCATCCCAGTCGAGGTTGGGGCGTTCAAAATTTAGTTCGTACACATTGAGGGGAGTCGGCGGCTGCCATTTGTGCGCTTTGGGGTCATAGAGGCTGCCTTTGATCGCCGGGAACGCACCACGCTCCTTGGCCAGGTTGATGCTGGTCTTCATGGCGTGATAGCGGATGAATTCCATTACCTGAGCGGCGAATTCTTGACCTTCCGGGCTGCCATAACCGATTTGGACGTGATAGAGTAGATCCGCCAGACCCATCAGCCCAGGCCGATCCTTCTGGCACGCAGGGCAGCTTCTTTTAATTCAGATACAGCGGGGACATACGCGTTGGCTGAGACAACATCATCGAGGAAGGTCGTGGCTGTTTCAACGCTCTTTTGCAGGGTGTCCCAATCTACGGTATGGTCCGGGCCAAAATGCTCGGCTAAATTGACAGAACCCAGACAACAATTTTCATAAGGTCCCAGCCACTGCTCGCCGCAGGGGTTGGTTGCTTCGAGCCGGTAAAGGTGGGGAACGGGGTTCTGCCGGTTGGAGGCATCCAGGAAGAGCATACCTGGCTCACCGTTGTGGTGGGCCTGGATGACGATCTTGTTGAAGAGGTCACGGGCCCGGATGGTTTTATAGGTCTTGATCGGGATGCCTTGTTCCATTGCGTCATCGAGATCGCCGTTGAAATCAGAATATTCCGGGGCGTTGACATCTGGGAAACGTAATTCCCATTCCAAATCTTCCTTAACAGCTTCCATGAAGGCATCCGTGATGCCAACGGAGATATTGAAGTTCGTGATCGCGTTTTCGTCCGTCTTGCAGGTGACGAATTCTTCGATATCCGGGTGATCGACCCGCAGCACGCCCATATTGGCGCCGCGCCGGGTGCCGCCCTGGGCGATTTCACCAAAGGCCTCATCATAGACCCGTAAAAAGCCGATTGGACCGGTAGCCTGGCCGGCAGAGGATTTGACTAAAGCGCCGGAGGGGCGCAGGCGAGCAAAACTGAAGCCATTGCCGCCGCCGGTCTGCTGGATCAGAGCTGCATTGCGCAGGGTGGTGAAGATACCATCCCCGCGGCGGCCCATGTCATCGGAAATAGGGAGTACAAAGCAGGCTGCCAGCTGCCCAAGGGGAGTCCCCGCACCGGTGAAGGTGGGCGAGTTCGGGAAGAAGCGCTTCTCGGTCAGCATGGTATAGAATTCGCGGCCCGCGCATCGATATCGCTGTTCCATTCTTCTTCTACTTTGGCAACATGATAGGCGACACGCCAGAACATCTCATCGATAGTCTCGACGGGTCGCGCCATCTTTACCGTGCCGGAGATAGCGCCGGGCAAGCACCTCGCGTGAGTTATTGGATAGGTCAATGGGCGGGATACCTTCAGGAACAGGTGGTGTTGGAAATAAACCAGTCGATGAGAGACCAGCTTTGTCAGCCATGGGAAGACTCCTTGATGATTACAATTAAAATTCTTCGGATAAAAGACGATCAATTTCGCCGCGGATGGCGTGTAAGTCATCCAGTTGTAAGTAAACAATCGCGTAGCGAATGTAGGCAATAAAGTCGAGTTCTTTGAGCCCCTGGATGACCTGATCGCCAACCACACGGGATGAGACCTCGGATTTGCCCATTCTTTGAAGGCGGGATTCGATTTCGCCTGTCAGGCGTTCGATATCCGCCGCTGAAACAGGTCTTTTGGCACACGCAATACGGATCCCTGCTAACAATTTGTCCCGGCTGAATTCCTCTCGAGTGCCGTCCTGCTTAATCAGGAGCGGCGTCGCCAGGATGGGTCGCTCCAAAGTGCTGAAGCGCTCACCGCATTTCAGGCATTCACGCCGCCGCCGAATGCCGCCAGGGGCATCTTTGGTGGTGTCGACGACTTTGGATTTTTCATACTGACAATAAGGACAAAGCATAGTGCCCTTCATGAAACAATTATTTGGATAGATCGGCATACCCCTATATATGGGGGTGGGTTTGATTCTGCCCCCTACCCGTCAGGTAGATAACCATTTTAGCATAGCGATAAGGCTGAATCAAGGAAAGATTCGTATATTATTCTTAAAATTTCGGTGTTTACCCAACATTTTAATATTGCGGCCTGACAATTAAAAAAATATGGCTGGGCGCTTAAAACCAAATTAAAATATTCAGAAGAGTTTTTCAAGATTGGGATGTTTCTCTTGACAAGGTTAATGTTTCAATGATGTCAATCTTCACTTATTTTATGAAAGGGCCCTAAAAACTTAAAAATCTGACCTTGAGCAAAAAATGGGATTATACTTGACGCAAATATTATGACGTTTTCAGCAGGAGGAACCTTTGACTGGTAAAGAGAGCACGACCTTGAAGGGTATCCCAGCAGCACCTGGGTTGGCACATGGCAAGACCGTTATTGTTACACAGGAAGAGCTGGATATCCCCAATTACGAAGCCCAGGACGTTGATAAAGAATGCCAACGATTGCTGGATGCCTGCGCAAAAGGGCAGGAAGAACTTTCAGCTTTTAAGGACGACGTGGGGGAACGTGCCAAAAGCGATGAGGCTCAGATTTTTGAGGCGCATCGGATGATCCTGGAAGATGTGGCCCTTTTGGACCGGGCAAAGAAATCAATTCAATCCGGCATCAATGCAGAAAAAGCCTGGATGGATTCCATTGAATACTTCGCCCAAATGATGGAAGCGATTCCAGATGAAACCCTGAGCAGCCGTGCGGTGGATATCCGCGATGTCGGGAGGCGGGTACTTGGGCACCTCCTGGGTGTTTCCGTTGGCGGAACTGTTTTGACCCATCCTGCGATCATCCTGGGCGATGACCTGACACCCTCAGATACAGTAAGCCTGGATAAGGATCTAGTCCTCGGCTTTGCCACCGCTCGTGGCGGCCCGACTTCCCATACTGCCATTTTAGCCAAAGCTTTTGGGCTTCCGGCTGTTGTTGGGTTAGGGGAGGAAGTCCTCTCCATTCCCAATGGCACCATGGTTATGGTGGATGGCACATTAGGCTCCGTGATGGTCACCCCTGATGAGTCAACCCTATCTGAGTTCATTAAAAAAGAAAAAGTTGCCGAGGAAGAACAGGCTGTCGCCCGTGATGCGGCGCAGGCAAAAGCTGTGACGGCGGATGGCGAACACGTGGAAGTGGTCGCCAATGTAGGCGGCATTTCGGATGCGCCCCTGGGAATCCAAAACGGCGCTGAAGGCGTTGGCCTCTTCCGGACGGAATTCCTTTATCTTGACCGCAATACACTGCCAACCGTGGAAGAACAGGTTGAAGCCTATAAAGCTGTCTTTGATATCTATGCCGGACTGCCGATTGTGGTTCGGACGCTGGATATTGGCGGTGATAAAGTGATCCCCTATCTGGACCTGCCCAAAGAGCTCAATCCCTTCCTGGGATGGCGGGGTGTCCGGATGTTGGATGGCGCTGAGGAAATCTTCCTGCAGCAGTTCAAAGGCTTGTTACAGGCCGGCGTCGGCGCTGACCTGCGTATCATGGTCCCGATGGTTTCTGGCCTATCAGAGATCCGGGCGGCTAAAGCCGTCATGGAAAAAGCCAAGGCTGAATTGAAGGCAGAAGGAAAACCATACACAGAAGACGTTCAGTTCGGCATCATGATTGAAGTCCCCTCAGCCGCTTTGATGGCGGACCGGCTGGCGAAGGAAGTGGACTTCTTCAGCATTGGCACGAATGACCTGACCCAATACACCACTGCCGTAGATCGCACCAACAGCAAGGTGGCCCATCTGGCCAACCCGTTGAATCCTGCGGTGTTGACCTTAATCAAACGGACCATCGACTGCGCTCATGTTGAGGGCAAGTGGGTAGGGTTGTGCGGTGAGTTGGCAGGTGAACCCCTGGCGGCGCCGATCCTGCTGGGTTTGGGGCTGGACGAATTCAGCATGTCCCCGGCCCGAGTGCCATTGATCAAACGGGTGATGAAATCCCTGCGCAAAGCGGATTGTGTCCCCTTTGCGGACGAAGTATTGACCTTCAATGACGCCGAAGAGGTGATGAGGGCTAGCGAAGCCTATTTAGTGAAATTAGGCATCGCACTCTAACCTACTCGACATTTAAATCAACTTAATAGAAAAACGCAGGCTGCAATCCTGCGTTTTTCTTTTTTCTAATACCGTTAATCAGGGAACGAGGAGTTAATTAACCGGTATATTTTGTTGCAAGAGGCGCGTACCAGGCATACCAGTCACCTGGAACACAATAGGCCCTCCGAATAGGCTCAATGAGTTGAGCAGCATTTAATAATATTAACGTCAGCTCAGCTATTGATTAGTTCTGGCTGCGTTTGCGCAGGAATGCCGGCACATCCAGATCATCGGTGTTGATCCGGGTGGGGAACTCGTAGGTGTCCCTGCGGGGTTCGTAGGTTTCTGGTGTATTTTCCTTTTCCAGAATACCGTCGAGGGGGCGTTGTTTCGCATAGGTATTCTGCCGAGGCTCGACTTTGGTTTCCCGCCGAGCGTGGATGCTGTTGCCTTCGAATCCGGTGGCGATCACCGTGATCCGCAGTGCATCACCCAGGCTCTCATCAATCACAGCACCGAAGATCAGGTTGACCTCGGGGTGAGCGGTTTCCTTGATGATGGCAGCGGCCTGATTCACCTCAAAGAGCTTGAGGCTTTCGCCGCCGGTCACATTGAAGAGGATGCCGCGAGCGCCATCGATCGTGACGTCCAGCAATTGGTTGGAGATAGCCTGTTCGGCGGCCTTGATGGCCCGATCTTCACCGGAAGCCTGGCCGACAGCCATCAGCGCTGCGCCGCCTTCAGACATAATCGTACGGACATCGGCGAAGTCCAGGTTGATCAGACCGGGGACGGTGATCAATTCGGAAATACCCTGGATGCCCTGGCGAAGAACGTCATCGGCGACCTTGAAAGCATCCTGCAGGCCAGCCCGGTTATCAACGATCTGTAACAGGCGGTCATTGGGGATCACGATCAGGGTGTCGGCGTGTTCCTTGAGGGCGGCTGCGCCGATTTCGGCGGAGTTGGCTCGATGGGTGCCCTCAAAGGTGAAGGGCGGGTGACCACGCCGATCGTCAAGGCGTTGATCTCCTTGGCAATCTGGGCCACTACGGGGGCTGCACCGGTGCCGGTACCGCCGCCGAGGCCAGCGGTCACGAAGACCATGTCGCTGCCCTTCAATACTTCATATAATTCCTCGGCCGATTCCTCAGCTGCAGCCCGGCCGATCTTGGGATCGCCGCCTGCACCGAGGCCGCGGGTGGATTTATCTCCAATCCGCACACGGACCTTGGCTTTTGAGAACTGCAAAGCCTGGGCGTCGGTGTTGACGGCGATGAATTCGATGCCGGTCAGACCTTCATCGATCATCCGATTGACAGCGTTGCAGCCGCCGCCACCGATTCCCACAACTTTGATCCTTGCAAATGATTCAGGTTGTAGATTCCTATCCATGATTAACTCCTCTTTTTATGAACAAATTGATCAATAATACTGACTATCTCAGGTAAAAGCCGCCTGAGTAGATCCTTTAGTTGTTCGGACCAGTTTTGGATTGTTTTGGTCCATGACGCTCGATGAATTGACTCGAATCACTCATCAAGAGCGCCCATTTCAGCAAGCCCACGCTGGTGGCAAAGCTGGCGAGTCGAGCTGATCGATCAGGCCGATCAGGTTTTGCGGTTTGGCGATCCGAGTGGGCAGGCCCATCACCTGGGAGGCCAGCTGGCGGCAGCCTGGGATCAGGCTGGAACCACCTGTGAGGACCACACCCGCAGGCAGGAGGCCGTCATAGCCTGAGCGACGGATCTCCTGGAGCACCAGGTAGAAGATCTCTTCCATGCGGGCTTCGATGATGTTCGCCAGGTCTGCCCGGTTGATCCGTTCGGGGTTATCCACCCCAAAGCTGCGAACGGTGAACTGTTCTTCGGGGTTCACAGCCGACTGAATGGCGTGACCAAATTTCAGTTTGACTTCTTCGGCCTGGGTGATCGGCAGCCGCAAGCCATGCGCAATATCTGAGGTGACATGATTGCCGCCAACGGCCATCACCATGGTGTGCCAGACATCGCCGTCAATGTAGATCGCCATGTCTGTGGTTCCGCCGCCGATATCCACAACGGCCACGCCCATCTGGCGTTCCGTCTCGGAGAGCACCACTTCACCGGAGGCCAGGGGATTGAGCACGAACTGCTGCACTTCGATCCCTGAGGCACCGACGCATTGGCGAAGGTTTTCGACTGTTGAGGCAGCGGCGGTGATGATGTGGGCTTCCACTTCCAGCCGGTAGCCGTGCATGCCGATCGGGGTACGGATGCCATCCTGACCGTCAATCGTGAATCCCCGTTGGATCACATGGATGATCTCACGGTTATGGGGGATGGCGACGGCCTGCGCTGCATCCAGCGCCCGGTCAATGTCTTCGATATCCACGATGCCGCCGGTGATGCCAACGACACCCCGGCTGTTGATCGAGGAGACCTGGGAGCCAGCCAGGCTGACCAGGGCCGCATTAATCTCAAATCCTGAGGTGCGTTCTGCTTTTTCTATGGAGCGAGAGACAGCCAGCGCAGCGGCATTAAGGTCCACAACGGTCCCCTTACGGATGCCCTGGGAGGGTTCTATACCCACACCCAGAATCCGGAGGTTGTCGCCTTCTTCAACACGGGCAACCAGGGTGCAGATTTTGCTGGTACCAATATCAATTCCAACAATGATGGGCTCTTCCATACTACGGCTCCAGTCGATAATAAGGTGCTAAAAGGAATTCGAGGCTGATCAATGACGGCGTCAGGTTCTTGGCCTGCAATTCTGTGATGATCGTTTCGTATTCCGCCAATTTCAAGTCGATGTTGCTGATGTCGCTGCCGAAATAGACCAGCCAGCCGCTGGGATCCTGCCAGCCGAGGCCAAATTCCGGGTCATACTGCAATGTGCTGCCTTCCGGCAGGTAATTTTGCAGGGCGAACAGGGCATCGATAAATTCCGGTGTGGTCCGTGTCAGGCCTGTGGTCAGTTCAGTGACATCAGCTTCCGAGAGATCTTCGGTTTCTTCAAGCGCTTCCATCATGGCCGTAGGAGGGTTACCGGTGGCGACCACTGTGAGGGCCACTTCCGCTTCACCACGGGGATAGAACATCACGCCTTCATCGTCGATCCAATAGCTGTTCTCGGGTTCCAACCAAAGGACAAGCGGTTGTCGTTCGGTAATTTTGATCGTGAGCGATGCCGGCAGGCCGGCGGAGACCTTCGCCGTTTTGATGCTGGGGAAGATCTCGGTGACCTGGGTGGCGATTTCCTTGGGATTGATCGCAATAATGGATTTCCCGGAAATCCCGAGCTGGGAAAGGATGATATCCGCTGTCAGCCGTTCTGCGCCTTCCAGGTTGATAGCGTTGACGGAGAAGACATTCAAGCCAGTGAAAGTGATGACAACCGCCAGAGAAAGCACGAAGATCGCACCAGAAATCAGCCGCCAGCCCAGTTTGATCTGGGGAAAGCAGGCAATTGCAGCTCAGCGCCCTTGGTCTTGAGGGGGACGTTGACTTTATTGCGCTGCCGGTTGATTACCGGGGTCGTGGTGGAGGGCGTCCGGCGGGTCACAGGCACTGATGGGTTGGCTGCTTGCGCGTGACATTGGATCCATAGGTTGGGGCCTTTTGGACCTTCGGTTGGCTTTGCTGCCGGCGAGCACGGATTTTTTCAGCCCTGCTCTTTTCCTCCGACGGACGGGTTGCCATTAGCTGCGAAACTCCCTTTCAGTATGGTCACGCTGGGCTTTGCGTTCCAGCGCCAGGTCAATCAATTTCTCAATCAATGCTTTATAGGGCAGGCCGGTAGCCTCCCAAAGTTTCGGGTACATGCTGATATTGGTGAAACCAGGGATAGTGTTGATCTCGTTGAGATATACCTTGTCGGTTTCCCTGTCAATCAGGAAATCCACCCGAGCCATGCCGGCGCAATCCGTGACTTTGTAGGCCCGGATGGCGATTTCTTGCAGCAAGGCCACCATTTCATCCGAAACATCAGCCGGAATCAACAGGTCGGCTGTGTCATTGATGTATTTTTCCTTATAAGTGTAGAAGACATCCTTCGGCACAATTTCGCCGGGGATGGAGGCTTTTGGTTCTTCGTTGCCGAGGACGCTGATCTCGACCTCACGGGCCAGATCCACGCCTTTTTCCACCACGATCCGGCGGTCATAGGAGGCGGCTTGTTTCATGCCTTCCATTAGATCGCTGCGGCTGGTGCATTTGCTGATCCCCACCGAAGACCCGAGGTTGGCGGGCTTGGTGAAGAGCGGGTAGGGGGCGATGGTTTCAGCCTGGTCCAGGCAGAGATCCAGATCCTTCTCAATTTCCGTACGGTTGAAGATCATATAATCCAGCGTAGGAATTTGATTGGCGATCATCACATCCTTGAACAGACCCTTATCCATGCAGGCGGCGGAACCGAGGACGCCAGCGCCAACATAGGCGACATCGGCCAGTTCCAGCAGGCCTTGCAAGGTGCCATCTTCACTGTAGGTGCCATGCATCACAGGGAAGATCACATCCAGTTTGGAGTAGAGCTTCATCTCGCCATTCTGAAGGGTGTAGATGGCCGGATCCTGCGGCCAGGGCAGGAAAACGGCTGGAATCAGGGTCTCATAGCTTTCATTCTGGATCAATTTCCAGAGGTTCTCGCCGACCAGCCATTGTCCCTTGCGTGTGATCCCAATTTCGATCACATCAAATTTGTCCCGGTCAATCACCGAGAGGACTGAACGCGCTGACATCAGTGAGACTTCATGCTCACCGGAGCGTCCCCCGTAAATCACACCGAGTTTCAATTTCTTATCCATTAATCAAATTCACCTATTAATTCGATTTCGGGTTCCAATTCGACCCCGAATTGATCTTTGACTGTTTTCTGGGCCAGTGTCAATAACCTATAAATGTCCTGAGCCTTGGCGTCTTCCAGGTTAACGATGAAATTCGCATGAACCGGGCTGATCATAGCCTGTCCAATGCGTTTTCCTTTCAAACCTGCAGCTTCGATCAGTCGGCCGGCATAATCATTGGGCGGGTTCCTGAACATTGAGCCCATGGATGCGCCGGGGGGCTGAGTGCCCTTGCGATAAGCCTGGAATTCAGAAATCTTCGCCATTGCTTCCTCACGGTTGGTGGGGAATAGGTTGAAAACTGCTGACAGGATCACCACAGGCATCTTCTCACGTTTCAGAATGCTGCTGCGATACTGGTAAGCCAGTTTTTCGACCGGCCAGTCTTCCACGCCCTTTTTAGCGTGCAAGATTTTTGCCACTTTTAAGGAAGCTGCCACATCGCTGCCATGAGCACCGGCGTTGCCGTAAACCGCACCGCCGACCGTTCCGGGTACGGGTGCTGCCCATTCCATGCCGCTCAGGCCTTTGCGAGCGGTCTTACGGGCAACTGTGCCCAGGATCACGCCGGATTCAGCCGTGACGGCAGGGGATTCGGACTCCGAATCGATCTCAAGGTTATTCGCCCGATTTAGCAGGATCACATGGTCCAGGCCGTGATCGCTGACCAGAATGTTTGAGCCGCTGCCTAAGAGGCTGAAGGGCACATCCAGGGACCATAAGGTCTGAGCGGCTTGTATCAGTTCGTCGAGGGTGTTGATGGCGATCAGAGCCGGCACGGGGCCGCCCACCCTGGCGGTGGTGTAATTGGCCATGACGGCGTCTTCCTGCATCGCCTCACCAAAACCTCTCTGAGTTCTGCTAATGTTGCCCTTTCCATCATGCGTTTAACCAATTTCCTTCGCAGCAAGTTGCTGATAAACCGATTGACTGACCTGGGTGGCATCTCCGGCGGAGAAAACGATCAGGACATCGTTCGGTTTGATCTCATTAAGTAAATATTCCGTTGCGGCCTCAAAATTCATCCAGGTAGGCCGCTTTTCCTGCGGGCAGCGCATCGGCGATGACCTTAGCGCTGTAGCCGGGGATCTATCTCTCGGGCAGCGTAGATCTTCAAGACCCCTACCCGGTCTGCAATCGCCAGGGCCCGGATGAATTGAGCTTCCAGAGACTGGGTCCGCGAATAGGTGTGCGGCTGCCAGATGGCCCAGATCCGGTGATTCGGATAGTGGGAGTGGGCTGCCTCGAGGGTGGCCCTTATCTCAGTGGGGTGGTGACCGTAGTCATCGACGATTGTCACGCCGCTCACTTCACCCAGAACCTCAAACCGCCGTCCTGCGCCGGTGAAGGCTGCCAGGGCCCGAATTGCGGCTGGCAGGTCCAGTCCAAGCTGGTGGATTGCGCCCAGGGCTCCCGTGGCGTTCAGCACGTTATGCCAGCCGGGGATGGCCAGTTTCACTTGACCAAGAGCCTCATCCCCGTACATCAATGTGAAAGTTGGCCAGCCATCCACCACGACATTGTTCACTGCCTGGTAATTGACTTCTGGCTGGCTGCCATAGGTCAAGATTGTCTCCGAGGCGCTCATTTCCTCACCGAGTGAGGCGGCACCGGGATCGTCCTGACAGACGAATGCCAGCCCATCCGACCTAACTTTCCCCAGGAAAGACTTGAAAGCTTTCCGGTAATCCTGCGGGGTGGGGAAGCAGTCCGGATGGTCATGCTCCACATTGGTTACGATTGCGATTTTGGGTGCAAGGCCGAGGAACATGTTGTCATATTCGTCCGCCTCGATCACAAAATAGTCGCCCTGGCCTGCATGGGCGTTACGATTCAATTGATTGACCACGCCACCGGCGATGAAACTGGGATCCAGACCCATCTCGATCAGCATCCAGATCAGCATGGTGGTTGTGGTGGTCTTGCCGTGCGTCCCCGCCACAGCGATCACATCCTGCCCCTGAGTGAGCTCTGCCAGAAAGTCCGAGCGCTTGAGCACAGGGATTTGGTGTGCCAGGGCATATTGCACTTCGGGGTTATCCTCTGGCACGGCTGAGGAACGAACGACCAGATCGGCGCCTGCCACCTGTTCGCCAACATGACCAACGAAGGTGGTAGCGCCTGCTTGGGTCACCGCGACAAATAAAGGCGAGGCCTGGCGGTCTGAACCGCTGACCTGGTAGCCTTTTTCGAGGAGGACCCGGGCGATGGCGGAAAGCCCTGTTCCGCCGATGCCGATTAAGTGCACGTGTGTCATTAGATGAACACCACCAAAATAAAGATGAATGAGATCGCCACTGCGATATAGATCACTGGCGATTGCAGCCAAACGGGCGGCAGCGTTTTGAGCAGTGAGGCCGCTTTTAATCCCGCTTCCGTTACCTGATCGGGAGCGGAGATCCACTTGAAGGGATAACCGGCGAAATCGAGATAATACCAGGCCGTCCCAAAGATCATGTAGCCATTGACTGCGCCCAGGAAGATACCCAAGAGGACGTCCTGAAAGCGGTCACGGATAAATTTACCGGAATCGATCAACCGGGGGATGTTAGGGCCCTGGTAACCGAAGAAGGTCAGACCGGCGAGAATGCCGATCCTGAGCCAAAACTGCGAATTCGGGTTGACGTTATCCCGCACACCAGGGATAAAGGTTTCCAGAATGGTGATCACGAAGATCGCCACGATCACACCGGAGGTGACCAGAATTTCCTTAGCCCAGCCTCGCATCGCGCCGATGATGGCGAACATGACGACAAAAATCCAGAAGAGTACCGAAAGACTGATCACGCGTCACCTTCTCTTTCCGGCATTCCGGCCATTTCGTTGACCAATGCGGCAATTTTGAACGCCGCTTCAGGTGTTGCCAGGCTGGTCATTGCCTTGCTCATCCGGGAGAGCCGCCTGGGATCATTGATCAGATCCATCACGAGGTCGGCTAACTTTTCGTCCATTTCCTCGTCCCTCAGGAGGATCGCTGCGCCGTGGTCTTCCAGGAAGGAGGCGTTCACCTTCTGATAGCGCCAGGCGAAGGGATAGGGAACAAGGATGGCGGGCAGCCCAAAGAGGGGATACTCACCGAGGGTGGAGGCGCCGGCCCGAGACACGATCAGGTCGGCTGCGGCAAAGGCAGCACCCATCTCGTGCAGGTAAGGGAAGGCCTGATAGTTCTTTGCCAGGTTGGCGGGGAGCTTTTGCGCTTGTTCATCCAGAACCTCCCAGTCGAGGTGACCGGTGAGGTGAATGATCTGCATTTTCTTCAATAGCTGCGGCAGAACCTTCATTAGGGCCGTATTGATCGTCCGGGCGCCCTTGCTGCCGCCGGTGACGGTCAGGGTGGGCAAATCGGCGGTAAATCCGAAGTAATCCAGTGCCTTTTCCTTGTCCCAATCCTTCAAATCAGACCGAGTCGGGTAACCGGTGACGGTCAGCTTGGTTTTATTGGGAAAATAGGCAGCGGAGGTGTCCGTGGTGAGGGCAATCCGATCCGCAAAGCGGGCCAGGGCCTTGAGGGCCATGCCGGGCTCGATATCAGGGACATAGAGCAGGGAGGGGCGCCGCAGGGCTGCCACAGCCATCGGGAAAGCGACGTACCCGCCCGTGAAGAGCAGGACATCGGGGTTGAATTCCCGTAGGATTCGCGTCGAAGCAAAGAAGCCCTTGAGCAGCTTCCAGATGTTTCCGGGCAGGCGCTTCAGCCCCACGCCGTGCACGCCGGCTGCGGGGATGGCCTTAAATGGAATCTCTCGTCGCGTCACCAATGTTTCCTCGATCCCACCACGGCCGCCGACCCAAAGGACTGAATCCTTATCTAGTTCCAGGGCGTCGAGAACGGTTTCTGCGGGATACACTCCCCCGCCCGTCCCGCCGGCGCAGATCAACAACCGCACTGTGGGCACTCCTTTCCTCAGATTTCTGAGTCATGGATACTCTTGAAATGTTCATTACAATACCAAGCGATGTCAGGGTCACCAGCATGCTGGAGCCGCCTGCACTAATCAACGGGAGCGCATTACCTGTGAAGGGTAAGAGCCCCACGATAACAGCCATATTCATCAGGGCTTCAATCCCGATCCAGGAAGTCAGCCCAAAAGCGATCATCGAACCTAATTGATCCGACGCATTCTTAGCGATCACCAAGCCCCGCCAGATCAGCAAAACGAACATTCCTGCCAGGAACAGCCCGCCCAGGATGCCGGTTTCTTCCGCCACAACGGCGAAGATGCTGTCTGTGGGGGCCAGGGGCAGCCCGGTGAACTTGGTGTCGGCCTGTCCGATCCCAACCCCGAACCAGCCGCCTTTGACGACAGCTCCAGCGTTCGCTGGATGTGATAGCTGCTCTGCAGCGGGTTGTTCAGGCCAGTCAGGTAGGAAGACAAGCGCTCACGTCCGGTGGGGTAGAGGTACATCAGCGGGACGCCTACCAACAAGGCCAGGACGAAGACCAGCAGAATGACTTTCCAGTCGCCGCCGGCCAGGAAGAACAGCATCACGCCCAGCATCAGGATGGTGACTGCGGCGCTCAGGTCAGGTTGGAGGAAGATCATGGCGAAGGTCACACCCAGGATGATGACCAGCGGGATATAACCCAGCTGCAGGTTGTTCAGGGTGTCCTTTCGGCGGTATAGCCAGAAGGAGAGGTAGATCACGATCACAGCCTTAGCCATCTCGGAGGCTGAATGGAGCCGCCCAACAGGTTACGGGTTGCTTCGTCGCCTGCGCCGTGGTTTACAACGAGGACAGCGAAGAGCAGAGCCAGTGTGCCCAGCCCCAGGGGGACCAGGATCTTCTGGTAGTGGTGATAGTCAATCAGGCTGGCCGCAAACGCGACCACCAGCCCCAGCAGCACCCAAAGGATCTGACGTCCAAAGAGGTAGGTGGGTTCTTCGCCCATCAGGATGGAGAAGTCCCAGCTGGCGGAATAGACCATCAACAAACCAAAGACCAACAAGACGACCACGATCAGAAGTAACGGGACGTCAAAGGGCAGCCGGTGAGACCGGGATTTGCCCAGCTTTGGTCTTGCCTGGTTTACGTAAGTTCCTTCACCCATTGTGTGAATCGCTTTCCACGTTCTTCAAAGTCAATAAATTCATCAAAACTCGTGCCACCGGGGGAGAGCAGGACGATATCGCCCGGTTCAACCCGTTCAGCGGCTTTTTGCACAGCTTCTTCCAGCCCGGCGCAGCGGTCAATTGTGAACGGCCGCTGATCGGGGATAACTTCACCTACCGCATTGCAGATCAGATCCACCGTTTCACCAAAGACTACCAGGTGGTCCACTTTTTGATGGACGAGGTGGGCGAATTTGCCCCAGGCAGGTCTTTATCCCGCCCGCCGGCCAGCAGAACGATCGGCCGGTCGAAGGAGTTGATGGCTGCGATGGACCGTTCCGGTGCAGTGGCGATTGAGTCGTTGTACCAGTCAGCCCCGCCCCATTCCCGGACAAATTCCAGGCGGTGCGGGATGCCGGTGAAGTTGACAATACCCTCATAGATGGCCTGCATCGAGAAGGAAGCCGCAGCAGAGATGGCAATGGCGGCCAGAATGTTATAGAGGTTATGCGTCCCGGGCAGGTTGATCTGATCCGCTTTGATGATCTTGGCGATCTGGCCGCTGGCCTGCAGATATAGCTTGCCCCTTTTATAGAAGGTCGCTTCCTGTTTGTTATGAGGTTCATTCACACCGAAGGTGATCAGACGACCTTTGATCTCGTTATAGATCTTGCGGGATTGGGTATCATCCCGGTTGAGGATCGCAATGTCATCCGGTCCCTGGTGGGTCAGGATGTTGGACTTGGCCGAAGTATAGGCTGCCATCGTCTTATGGCGATCCAGGTGGTTCGGTGTCAGGTTCAGGATCACAGCGATATGCGGAGAGCGGGTCATGATCTCCAACTGGAAGCTCGAAAGCTCCATCACCGCAATGTCATCTTCCTTCATCTGATCCAGATATTGGATCAGGGGGTTGCCGATATTGCCGCCGACCCAGGCCCTGTTGTTGGGCTTGCGCTGCTGGTAATGCAACTTGGCGATCTCGCCCACCAAGGCGGTCGTAGTGGATTTCCCGGCGGACCCGGTGATCCCGATCACGGGGCAGGGGGTCTCTTCCAGGAAGATCTGGGAGTCATTTGAGAGCGGGATGCCCCGGTTCTCAGCTTCGAGCACGATAGGTAAATCCAGCGGAACGCCGCCGGACAAGCAAACCAGGTCAGCGCCATCCAAAATCTCAAAGGGATGGCCCCGGTTACCCAAGTGATATCCAGATCGGAGAGCTCCTGTCTGGCTTCGGCCAGCAGGCTGTCCTCTCGGCGGTCATTGAGGATGACCCTGGCGCCTTTTTGTGCCAGATAGCGTGAAAGCGCTAACCCCTGACGGCTGCGCCAATCATCACGACTTGTTTTCCGTTCCAGTCTGTCATCTACTCACTCCACCAGAATTAATGCTATGCCTAACATGGCACAGATTAGGCTGACCAGCCAGAAGCGTTGAACGACCTGCGTTTCGCTCCATCCCAAAAGTTCAAAATGGTGATGCAACGGGGCCATCTTGAAGAACCGCTTGCCTTTGGTCAGTTTGAAATAGGTTACTTGAATAACAACGCTCAGCGCTTCGCTGACGGGGATGACGGCGATCAGGGGGATAATCAGCCACTGACCAGTCATCAACGCGACTACGCCGAGGGTGGCGCCAAGCGCCAGAGAGCCTGTATCGCCCATGAAAAGCAGGGCGGGATGGACATTGAACCATAAGAAGCCAAACAAGGCGCCCACCAGCGAGAAGCAGAACCTCGCCAGGAAGGATTGCCCCTGAACAAGGGCGACCATCCCGAAGGCGGCGAAGGCGGTGACCGCGATCAACCCAGCCAGGCCATCGAGGCCATCGGTGAAGTTCACGGCATTTGACATCCCAACGATGATCAACACTGCAATTGGAATGTAGAACGGACCAAGGTTGATGGCTTCTTCCCAGGTGAACCAATAGAGCTGCGGCACATCGAGGATGTCTCGGAGTATAAATGCAATCCCAATGGCGAAAATCACCTGGATGATGAGTTTGGTGCTGGCACGCATCCCAAGACCGCGTCGGGGGCCACGAATGCCCTCCCAATCGTCGATCATACCCAAGAGGGCATAGGCCCACATCGTGAGCACAGGGAGCAGCACCGAACGACCCAAAAGGTTGAAGCCGAAAATGGATACCGCGTTGAATAGGATCGTCAGCAAGGTGACCGGGAGCATGAACATGATCCCGCCCATCGTCGGTGTGCCCATTTTACGAAATGCTGGTCTGGGCCATCTTCGCGCACGATTTTGCCAATCCGCCAGACTTTGAGTAGACGGATCAGTGGATCTCCCCAAATTACGGTCATCAAAAAGCTCAGACCGCTGACGGCGATGATAACGGAGGTGTTCTCCATTATTTGCTCCCTTCCAATGCGGCCAGAATCTTAGTCATTCGCATACTATTTGAACCTTTGATCAGTACGGTATCGCCGTTTTGAACCAGCTGGATGGCGGGTTCGCAGGCTGTTTGGGCATCAGGGTACCATTGCAGGTGTGCTTCGTTGAAGCCATTCTCCAGAGCGGCCTTAGCGGTCTCTTTTGACCTGGGGCCGACCAAAATGAGTAGGTCTGCGGCTGTGGCAGCCACTTTACCGACTGATTGGTGCCCGGAGGCCTCATATTGCCCCAGTTCGAGCATATCTCCCAGGATGGCGACCCGGCGGCCAGACAAATCCCGCAGCAATTCAAGGGCTGCGATGGTGGATTCGGGGGCTGCATTATAGGTATCATCCAGAATGGTGATATCCCCTGGCAGGTTCACCCGGCGCATACGGATATCCACCTGGGCGTTGCCTAATCCGGCTTCAATGACCGGCCATGCCATTCCTTCCGCCAGGGCGACGCCCACGGCCCGAAGGATTGTATAAACAGAGAACTCACCCATCAGGGGAGAGTGGATTTTATGAGAAGTTTCCTGGTAATCCAATACGCAGGAAAGACCATCCAAACCATGAGATTGGATGCCGCTGGCGGAGAGGTCCGCATCACCTTTGATCCCATAGGAGAGGACTTTCGCCCGGGTCTTGCCGAACATGTACAGCACCCAAGGATCGTCACTGTTCAACACAGCCACGCCTTTAGGCGCGGGCGGCAGGGATTCGACCAATTCCGCTTTACCTTTGGCGATGATCTCCTGTGAGCCGGCCCGTTCTGCATGAACGGTGCCGATATTGGTGACAACACCGACCTGGGGTTGTGCGATCTCGCACAGCAGGCGAATCTCACCCGGAACATAGAAGCCCATTTCTAAAACGGCATAATCATGCTCGGGGCCAAGTTCCAATAGGGTGAGGGGCAGGCCAATCTCGTTATTGCGGTTGCCCGCATTTTTTAATACGTTGTATTTTTGTGACAGCAGGCTGGCAATTAACTCTTTGGTTGAGGTTTTGCCCACACTGCCGGTGATTCCAATCACACGCACGTCATGGATGCTGCGCCAGTAGGCTGCGACTTTTTGCAGTGCAATGAGCGCATCTTCCACCTGTAAACACAGCGGGAAGGCGATTTCTTGCGCCGCGGGCAGGGTTTGGCCGGGCCGCAGGTCCAGAATGTTGAAATCTGCACCCATATTCTGATCAACCAGGGCTAACACTGCGCCCTTCTCGAAAGCGGCCTGCACAAAGTCATGTCCATTGACATTTTCGCCGGGCAGGGCAATGAAGAGGGTGCCAGAGCGAGCTTCGCGCGAATCGATCACCACGCTGCTGATTTGTACATTCAGCGGGCTGATCTCCTCATTGGTGAGGGCAAGAATGATGTCGTTGAGTTGAATCACTATTCTTCCTTCTATTTTGCGCTCAGTTCAGCCCGGACAGCGTCCGGGGGGATCTTCATTAGTACGACCAACTGCTCCACGACGTTGCTGAAAACCGGGGCAGCTACGACCGAACCCCATTTTGAGATGGAGGGTCTTTCCAGCCAGACATAAACCACAAACTGCGGATCATCTGAGGGGCCCCAGCCAACGAATGAGGTGTTGGTCTCGTCGGTGGTGTACCCGAGCTCCGTAGGGATTTCCGCTGTACCGGTCTTACCGGCGATGCTGTAGCCATCCACCAGGGCATCGGAGGCTTCTTCTTCCAGAGCGACGGTGAGCATATCGGTCAGAGTCTGCGCCGTCTCAGCTGAGATTGGGTTGCCCATGACCTGCGCAGCGACATCATATTGCTGGCCGTTATCGACCACACTGCGCACAACATGAGGAACCATCATCTGGCCGTCATTGGCAACGGCCCCAACTGCCATCACCATCTGGATGGGGTCACGGCGATACCCTGACCAAAGGAGTTGGTTGCCAGGTCCACCACTACCCATTGGTTATTATCCGGGAGGCGGAGGGGGTAATTGGCTTCACCAGCCAGGTCAATACCTGTGCTGCGGCCAAAGCCAAAAGCCTGTATATATTTATAGAAATCTTCTTCACCGAGCAGGTCCACGGCAATATGCGCCAGACAAACGTTCAGAGAGTGCTGCATACAGCCGGTCATGTCCTGTTCGCCCCAGGCGCCGCCATCCCAGTTATAGATGGGCCAGGTGTTTTCAACCCAATAGACGCCATAGGTATCTTCGTAGGTCGTGGAGGGTTCCACAGCGCCCGCGTCCAGCGCAGCGGCCATCGTGATGACCTTGAACACAGAACCGGGCTCGTAGGCGTCCCCAATAGCCCGATTGTAGGGCGTGGGGTTGGGGAAGGTCTCTTCATAGGTCCAATATTCATTGGGATCGAAGGTTGGTGTGCTGGCCATACCCAAAATGTCACCGTTTTCCGGATCGTAGACGATAATTGTGCCGCCTTCAGCGCCGGACCATTCAATCGCATCGGCCAGTTCTTTTTCGATCATGGCCTGGATATCGCGGTCAATGGTCAGGATCAGGCTGGCACCGTGGTCGATATTGGGCATTGCTTCGACCTCATAGGGGTCATTGGGCATGAAGACGCTTTCCGGCTGGCCGGTCAGCAGGCGGTTATAGGTTTCTTCAACGCCATAAACGCCCTGAGCGGTTTCCCGGGAGAAGTAGTTATAAAAGCCGAGTACGTTTGCGGCCAGCTTATCTTCGGGGTAGGAACGCTGTTCCATGCCTGTCCAGATCAAACCAGAAAGGCTGGGGGTGGAGGTTCCTGTTTCCCGGCGGCGTTCCGTGTAGCTATCCTTCAGGGCCTGGAGTTCATCCACGGTCTCTTCATTCACATAGCTCGCGAGGACGAAGTAGCGGTTCTCATCTTCGCCATTCTGCAGGGTGCTGGCGAGGGAGAAAACGTCTGCATATTCCAAATCCAGCAGGCTGGCTGCGGAGAAGGCGATTGATTCGGGATCGGTCACAAATTTCAGATCAATTCCGACCTCGTAGCCGATCTGGTTGGTCGCCAGCACATGCCCGTTACGGTCATAGATCGTCCCACGGGGTGGGTAAATGGTTTCTTCAAAGCCCTGGTAGCTTGCGGATTTCTCGATCAGCTCCTGGGCGCTGCTGCTGTAATTGATTCGGACCATCTGGAAGACGATCCCCACGCCAAGGATGGCGCAGACCGCCATCAGGATCACATAACGCATATAGAAGGGAGGTTTCATCTATTTGCCTCCCTCAGTAAGGTTGTTGGAACCCATCCAGATATTGTTCACGAACCAATCCCAGAGGGAAGAGGTGTATGAATCCTGAATGATGGGTGCTGGATGATAGTGTTCGACCGAGGTGGCGCGAGGACAACCCCTGCATTGGGATCGATACCGGGAACTTCAACATAGATGGCTGTTTCAGGGTCCAGCATGTGAAACCCAGCTCTTCCGCCCGGGCCATCATTTTTTCTGAGGATTGCGCCTTGGCAAGTTTGGTCATCAGGTCGGAGATTTCATTGGTCATTGCTTCAATGTCGCCTCTCCAGCCCCTGGACGCTCCG
>LQAJ01000146.1_pt1 | contig 32137 bp, 32 predicted proteins | sample 1535811 | NCBI WGS metagenome assembly LQAJ01 (sample SAMN04331587, study PRJNA305678) | bioreactor metagenome | isolation source: bioreactor_6 inoculated with Wadden Sea sediment 2nd replicate of a... | place: Germany: Wadden Sea, Janssand Flat
TTGTCACCTTGTAGTTCCCAGCCTCTAGGTCTGTGAAACTGTATAAGCCATCTGCGTCTGTTTTTGTTTCAACTGTCTCACTTGTGTCTGTGTTTTCAAGGGTCACTTTGATATTTTCTAGACCTGTGTCACCCGCTGACTGTTTTCCGTCTTCGTCTACGTCTTTATAGATGTAGTCACCAATTTGACCTTTTTCTGTCTCTGGTGGCTCAACATAATTATCATCCTTGTAACCAAAATCTGCTACTAAATATTCCGTGTCTCTATTTAGATTGACAAGCGTTCTATGATCCTGAGTGCCATCTGGATCATACACTTGAGAATAATCTGCTGGTAGTGTGGTGGCATCAAGAATGATCCAGTATTCACCCGAATGAAGATTATTAAATTGATACTGTCCATTAGAATCTGTGGCCACTTTGTCTACCACCTCTGGCCCCTTCATAAGAGTCACTTGAACATTTGCAATACCATTCTCATGGGCTTCTTTTAGTCCGTTGCTATTACTATCCACCCAAACTGTATCGCCTATTGTGCTAGACACAGTTTTGGCTACAACATTCTTAGATCGAATCAACTGGTCAATATCTGATGTTCTACCACTTACAAATGATGCATATGTGTTTCCACCAAGATTATTTGAAGGTTGCAACTCAATTGTTATAGTCCTTGACTCTTCATCTTTTTTGAATACCGCACTCTGAAAACGCAGACCGGTCACTCTCTTTTTCTCATCTTCGGAAAGATCCTTGTATACGCTCCATATTGGCTGGTTGAGTTTTGGGTCAACTTCTATTTGATTGCTAGGTTCTAGGGTGGCGAGAATTGTCTCATTATGGTTTACCGTAATTGACTTTATTTCATAGTCACCATCATAATCTGACTCATTTGTCCCATCTTGAGGATTTGGAAGCACAGTAATTAGGTCAAAATTATTCATGTCTTTGTCATTTAAGTTAGCGTACTCAATTTCATACTCTATAGGTTCATTAATCTCTACCTCTGGTGTACGAACCTCTTCACGAATGACCCAAGCTCTTGTGTTAAGAACTTTCACTGGATAAGTGTCTGTTCTCAGGCTTTCAAGGGATAAGTCCGCATCAGATGAAATAACAACTTTGTTTGTTAAAACTGTATTGTCTTTTACATAATACGGAATCACTGCAGAGTAGGTTATTGGCTCTATGGATTGATTCAGAGTCACCTTTCCCATATTCCAAGTCACTTGAGTCTCACCCGTGCTCAAGCTTTGTACACTCACTGGGTCCACTGAAGCCGAACCCTCTACATATTCAAGATGCTCTGGTAATGTATCAACGATTTTTACATCTTCACTGGTTTTAACAATCCCCATCCTAAGGTCAGACGTGAAGGAAGGTTGGAGCTTAAATTCAATGGTTGTATCATTTTCGATTGTGTACGTCGATGTTTCCTGTCCACTTTTGCCAGTGACATCTGCGCCATCAGTGATATCCGCCTTTTCAATTCTTGAGTTGATTTCTGACACAAATAGGCGCTGGCCAGTTGAATTTCCATCATTGGTCGCAGGATCATAGTTGCCCACTTCATAGTCCCCACCATTGACTTCCTTGACCTTTCCAGATGCAAATATAGGCAGGATCGTCCCAATTGGATTGGTCTTGGCTTGTAGACTCAGTGCCAGGGTCATAGTCTCTCTGTAGTCCAGTTCAACACCTGGCTTAGATTCGATTTTAATCATTGAAACAGGTCCAACTGCGGCTGCCTCTTCATACGTTGAGTACCACATGCCATTATCTGTTTCTGTTGTGTTTCTCATTTCATCATAGTCAGTGAAGGTTTTAGACCCAAATAGCATGACCATATTCTCTTTGCCGGGACCCCCGTGGTATTTTGCCTTCATAGGCGGGTTTGAGCCGTTAACAAAATCCGTCAGTTCGAGAACATCAGGATCTATCTTTAAAATAAGGGAAACTTCTGTTAAATCCTGATAATGACTGTTTATAATGTATGCAGTCGCACCAAAGTTTTGTCCTGGTACAACCGTTCCATCTCCCGAAGTTGAAGATGTCATTGTGTCTAGCTTAGATGTGCTATGAATGTCTTTTACATAATCCACTCGAAAACCAAAACCAGACTCTCCTGGGTCTCGCTTTTCAAGATCATGCCTATGGTTGTTATTCTCTAAAGGTTCCGTTTGCGCACCATAGTTTGACTGCCCGCTTTCACCATCAGCAACAAAATTTTCAAGCTTCAATGTGATTGAGTTCTTGCCCACTTCTAATTTTTCATTATCGACCAGCAAGCGAACATAGCCTGAAAAGAAATACTTACTTGTTACATCCAGGGCGTCATTTCCCACTGATTTAGACGGGACATGCTCTAGTGATGTGTCAATGTTGTCAACAATGACATGAATGGTCTCACCAGGTGCACTTTGTGTCATTGTCACCTGACCACTATCACTAACACTCTTTTCCTCTTCCTTAGATTTTATTTTTCCATATGGCAATGAATACGATAAATATCCATCATTATTGATTCCATAACCATTTTTCGTCTTAAGGCGTACACCTTCTACACCTATTTCATCTAAGTTTATATCAAATCGAATGGGTTGCTTTAATAGTTCCATGCCCATCTCGGCCTTTGACGCCATAGCAATTCCATAATTCATAATAATATCCATGGAATCATCGTCATTCACCACTGGATCATCGGATTCTTTAACCAGTATTAAATCAATTTTGGGTATAGCAGAGACAATGCTTTCTACAGGTGTTGTCGTTAACTTTTCTGTGTTGTCCCCACTCATTTCAAAATGTACCTTGAAGGTGTTTCCATTCTCTGTCGGTGGCACATAAACTTCCGCATTAAAGGTATAGGCTTCTCCCCCGCTGATCGAGCCTAAATCACGACTGAATGTTTTACCATCGTCCGAAATAGTCAGACCAGAATAGGATAATAGGCCATTGTCCCACACAGCGCTTGACGACTGTCCTGCTGGTTCTTCAATATATCCTTTTAATACAAGATTTTCAGCTTGTTTGTTCTGTTCCTTGACACTGTAACTCAAATTGTAAGTCACCTTATCAACGTACGAACATATTCATCCGCTGTTGTTTCATCTTCACCAGGATCGGGCGCCTCTGACACGGCTTCATTATTCTTCATGGTGCCAGTTAATGTGTCTTCATGGGCAAGGTTTATCTCAACCAAGTCCACGGTGATGGCTCCACCACTTGTTGTTGAAACTGATGATCCGTCTCCACTTGAACCGTCATTTGTCGAATCACCAGCAAATGTTAGCTTTTGAATAGGCATAAGCTGTATCATTAAAATGAATATCAGCAGTATGCTCAGTCTCCTTTTAAATTGATTGTTAAAGTATCTGTATTTAAATTGTCTCATACTTAACACCTCCATAAGTTATGCAGTATAGACCCAATAAATTTGCCATTTCATTTACTGCAACATCTTATACTGATTCTCGCTTCATAGGTCATTTTGATATTATTAAAAACTTTCTTTATAATAAAAAAATATCGTTATTTTATTAACGATATTCTTGAAATTCATGAAAGCGAGTCATGCGAATAGGTCTATAGACCCATGTTTAATTTTGATTTATTACAAAATATTAATTTTATATTCCGTCTCATGAACCTTAGACAGGTTTCCCATAGAATTTCTGTAAATATAAATAACCAATACACAACAAAAACCACTCCAATGTCTTTCTATTAGGAAAGACATTTGAAGTGGTTTAAATGTTTACTAACCCGACCATGGCCAAATGGGAGGCTAGTATATATCGTGATAGAGCAACCACGTATATAACTTGTTGAGTGATTTAGAGCTTGATTAAGGCTCTTATGAAGGTATTGATTAAATAATATATATCACAATTGGCCTGTATTACTGATATGAATTATCTACAATTTTTAGTCCGTGAATGCGTCACGCTTTTTGTAATGCGTATGAAGCAGTTTGTGCGCCTTATGACTGTTTGGCTCCCCTAGGAAATTCTTATATAGATCTTGAATCATAGGGTTTTGGTGAGACTTTCTAATGGCCTTTACAGTGTCTTCTTCGTAAAGGGCCTTGGCACGCTCCACTCGGATATCAATGCCACTGTTTAGTACATCAGCAGGTTGCTGTGGCTGACCACCACCGCATACACAGCCGCCTGAACAACCCATGATCTCGATGAAATGATAGTCTTTTTCACCTGAGCGTACCATATCAAGCAGTCTTGTTGCTTCACCCGTAGAATGCGCAAGCGCCACGTTAATGTCAAGTTCACCAATTTTAACAGTTGCTTCTTTAATGCCATCAATACCACGAACAGCATGGTATTCGAAATCTTTTAGGTCATCTCCAGTGAGGACGTCAGCCACTGTACGAAGAGCCGCTTCCATAACGCCACCTGTTGCACCGAATATTACGCCTGCACCTGTGTAGTCACCTAGGTAGTCTCTGTCAAATTCTTCATCTGGAAGATTGATAAAGTCAAGACGGGCTTGCTTGATCATCTTGCCCAGTTCACGCGTTGTAATAACCGCATCAACATCTCTTAAACCATCAACCTCAAGTTCTTCTCTTGCTGCTTCAGACTTTTTAGACGTACAAGGCATGAAGGACAGAACAAAGATTTTTGACGGGTCAACACCATGCTTTCAGCATAGTAAGACTTTGTGATGGCACCAAACATTTGAGCTGGCGACTTACATGTTGACAGGTTATCTAAGAAATCTGGATGGTTAAACTCTGCGTGACGAATCCAGCCCGGTGAGCAAGATGTGATCATTGGCAGTTTGCCACCATTTTTATTCTATGAAGCAGTTCGTGACCCTCTTCCATGATTGTCAGGTCAGCCCCGAAGTCTGTGTCATAGATTCTGTCCACACCAAGACGGCGAATGGCTGCAACCATTTTACCAGTCACACGTGTGCCGATTGGCATACCGAACTCTTCACCAAGAGCCGCACGTACAGCCGGTGCTGTTTGAGCCACAACATGAACCTCTGGATCCTCGATGGCGTCCCAAACACGCTCAATATCTGTTTTTTCACGCAGGGCCGCAACTGGACAAACAATCATACACTGACCACAGTAAACACATGGTGCATCATTCATTGACACATCAAAGGCAGGTCCAACAGTCGTTTCAAATCCTCGGTTTTGGAAGTCAAGAACAGAAAGTCCTTGTGTCTTCTTACATGCAGATACACATCTACCACAAAGGATACACTTGCTTGCATCACGAACGATGGATGCAGATGCACTATCCACTTTAGCTTCACGCTTAGCGCCTTCAAATGCCACATCTGAAATTCCCAGTTCTTCAGATAGGTTCTGAAGCTCACAGTTTTTAGAACGGTAGCATGTTAGACACTCTCTATTATGGTTTGCAAGCAGGAGTTCTGTTGTCATTTTTTGTGACGCACGAACACGCTTGGTGTTTGTCTTAACGACCATGCCCTCGCGAACAGGCAGAACACATGAAGCTTGAAGTGTACGCGCCCCTTCAACTTCGACAACACACACACGGCATGCGCCGACTTCGTTTAGGTCTTTTAAGTAGCAAAGCGTTGGGATATGAATGCCCGCTTCTTTTGCCGCTTCTAGGACTGTATAATTTGACGGCACCTCAAAATCCATGCCGTTGATAGACAGTTTTACATTTTCCATTTTTTCACCTCTCTAGCTACGAAAGTTGGGAGATAGGGGTCTGAATCAATCAGACCCGGGATATATTTAATGAACTGACTCTTTCAGTTAAAACCATTTATAAGTTGATTCCGATTACTGCTTAACAATAACCTTAACTGGACACTTGTCGATACAAGCGCCACACTTGATGCACTTGTCTTGATCAATGACATGTGGCGCTTTTCTTTCGCCCTCAATAGCATCAACAGGACATACACGTGTACAAGCCGTACAACCAATACAACCGTCTGCAATAACGATCTGTAGAAGGTCTGTACAAACGCCTGCTGGACATCTCTTTTCATCGACATGAGCCACGTACTCTTCTCTAAAGTGTTCAAGCGTTGATAAAACTGGGTTTGGTGCTGTTTGACCAAGACCACATAGAGCCGAGTCCTTGATTGAGTGAGACAGAGTCTCTAACTTATCAAGATCAGCCATTGTGCCCTTGCCTTCGCAGATCTTATCAAGGATTTCGAGCATACGCTTTGTGCCTTCACGACAAGGTGTACACTTACCACATGACTCATCTACAGTGAAGTCTAAGAAGAAACGTGCAACGTCAACCATACAGTTGTCTTCATCCATGACAATCATACCGCCTGATCCCATCATTGAGCCTAGCTCAACAAGGTTGTCAAAGTCAATTGGCGTGTCGAGGTATTTTTCTGTCAGACAACCACCAGATGGGCCACCTGTTTGAACCGCTTTAAAGGCCTTTCCATTCGGAATACCGCCACCCACTTCAAATATAACTTCGCGTAGTGTCGTACCCATAGGCACTTCAAGAAGACCTGTATTGACGATTTTTCCGCCTAAAGCGAATACTTTTGTACCCTTTGAACGCTCAGTGCCTATACCGCTATACCAGTCGGCACCATTTAGGATGATTTGTGGCACATTGGCATAGGTTTCAACATTGTTGAGCAGTGTTGGCTTGCCGAAGATACCTTTTTGCGCTGGGAACGGCGGACGTGGACGAGGCATACCTCTTTCGCCTTCAATAGAAGCGATAAGAGCTGTCTCTTCACCACATACAAAGGCACCGGCACCCAGTTTGACTTCCATATCAAAGTTGAAGTCTGAACCAAAGATGCCCTCTCCAAGCAGTCCGTACTCACGGGCCTGTTCAATGGCAATCTTAAGCCTGTTAACTGCAATTGGGTACTCTGCACGGATGTAAACATAGCCCTTGTCTGCGCCAACTGCGTAAGCTGCAAGTGCCATGGCTTCAATAATTACGTGCGGGTCACCCTCAAGCACAGAACGATCCATAAATGCGCCTGGGTCACCTTCATCGGCGTTACAGGCCACAAACTTTTGGTCGCCTTCAGCTTGGTATGTGAACTGCCACTTTAGACCTGATGGGAAACCGCCACCACCACGGCCGCGCAGTCCAGACTTCTTAATAACTTCAATAACCTCTTCTTGGCTCATTTCAGTCAGAGCCTTACCAAGAGCCTTGTAGCCATCCATTGCGATGTACTCATCAATAATTTCAGGGTTGATAACACCACAATTTCTAAGAGCAATACGCTGCTGTTTTTATAAAAACCAACTTCATCAATTTGATTTAATTTCATCATTATCTACAGATTCACTGTATAGAAGGTCTGTAACAACACGACCCTTTAAAAGGTGTTCTTCTGTGATGCGTGCAATATCATTGGCATCCACACGGCTATAAAATGCGCCTTCAGGATATACAATGACAATTGGGCCTGCTTCACAAAGACCAAAACATCCTGTACGAACGACTTTTACTTCATTTTCTATATCATGCTTTGCAAGTTCTTCTGCGAATTTAGCTTCGATGTCTAGCGCACCAGACGAAGTACATCCAGTACCGCCACAGACTAGGACATGCGATCTTACTAGTTCCATGTGCTTCCTCCTTAAACCATTTTCGTTCTTATTTTTCTGATGCACCAATCGTAAATTCTGATACAATTTTTCCGTTTACTATATGTTCAGCGATCACACGACGCGCTTTTTCTTCTGTCATTTCAACGTAAGTGACTTTTTCTTGACCTTCTTTGTAAACTTCAACAATCGGTTCAAGACGACAAACGCCGATACAGCCTGTTTGAGTCACTTCAACGTCATTAAGTTGTCTCTTGCCTGTTTCGTCCATCAGGGCAGACATAACTGGACGAGCACCGGCTGAGATTCCACAAGTAGCCATGCCAACGACAATACGAGTGCCTTTTCTATCTGTTCTGATATTAACTTTCTTTAGCGCTTCCTCACGGATTTTTGCCAGTTCAGCTAATGATTTCATGTTAAATCTCCTCTCCCTATTTCAGTGGATCTTAGTCCGTATTATAGACCCTTATATTTTTCTAAAATGCCTGGGATGTCCCCGTCAACAAGGCGACCGTAAACGTCCTCATTCACTGTTAATACAGGTGCTAGACCACATGCACCAATACAGCGTGTTGCTTCTAGTGAAAACTTTCCGCCTTCTGATGTCTTACCAACAGCCACGTCCAGGTCTCTACTGATAATATCGATTAGAGACTGTGCCCCCTTAACGTAACATGCTGTACCAAGACATACACCAATATGGTATTCACCCTTTGGCTCTAGTGAAAATTGGGAGTAGAAAGTCACCACACCATAAATTTCAGCCATTGGTACTTCAAGACCCTTTGAGATATGTTTTTGAACTTCTAAAGGCAAGTATCCGAAAATGTGTTGTCCTTCATGTAGAACAGGCATTAAAGCGCCTCGCTTACCTTTTTGCTCAGCGATGACAGCATCTAGTTTTGCAAAATTTTCAGCAGTCAAAGATTTGCTCATTGTAGATTCACTCCTTTGATTGTTGGCATATGTTTACTACGTATGACCATTTCGATAAAAAATAGTTAAATAATTAACAATATGTTTCAAAAAATATTTCCCTGCCACAGGAAGCTCTTTTGCTTCAAGACCAGCGAAAATAGGATTTTGACCAGTTTCGTTAATAATTTAACTTTATATTCAAGAGTAGTATAACATAGTTGATTAAGATGTAAACCCTTTTTACGTTAAAAATTTGACATTACGAAAAGTTCACAAATTAAGTGGCATTTGCCATATTATTTTCTCCTTTTTCATTTTCAAAACATAATTCTAGTCTGTAAAGTTGCTTCCGTTTAAGTCATGTAATTTTGACATCAATATCAATATTTTGGTATTTGGGCAAAAGAAAGCTCCCTTGCACTTTATACTCAGAAGGGAGCACACCAACACATCTATGCTTTGTAATTCTTTTATTCAATGACAAACTCTTCCCCCCACGAAGAGGTCAGTTCAAGATTTTACATCCCACCTAGGAGGTGATTTTCACACCATTGCCACCATCTTCTTTAATGGAATAAGCATTTTCATCTGCTTTTCGAAATATAATATCTTCATCCAGACTGTCTTCTGGTCCCATGGCAACACCAATACTGGCTGTGATGCTTATCATGTTTCCACATATTGAAAAGGGTCTTTCTAGTTGAACACGGATTCGTTCTGCCACCTGGTAAGCATTGTCCCTCGTTTGAATGTCATTGAGTATAACCGCGAACTCGTCCCCACCTATACGGGCCACTGTGTCCTTGTCATTTTGAATGACATGCTTGATGCGCTTGCCCACATCGACAAGCAGTTGGTCTCCTACCTGATGACCATAGTTGTCATTGACCGCCTTAAACTTATCGAGGTCCAGAATAAAAAGAGCCATAACAAGCGAGGTCTCTTCACAGGCTTTAAGAGCTTCTCTTAAGTCCTTTTCAAACTTTCTACGGTTGGAAAGGCTGGTCAGAGTATCATGGTAGGCATGAAATCTTAAATTCTCTTCCATACGTCTTTGTTCAGATATATCTTCAATAATGCCCCAAACAAGTTCTGTGCCATCCACATCACTTAACTTAAAGCCTCTTATTTTAATAGGAAATCTTGTTCCATCTTTGCGTATGTACTCCTTTTCATTTGGTCCAAACCGTCCCGTGGTGTTCAGCTCTTCAATTTGCGCCTCTTCCTGAGCCTCGTATTCCCTCGGTGTTATATCCCAAAAGCTCAAGTTTAAAAACTCTTCTTTTGTATAACCCGTTGAATCAAGCAGAGATTGATTCACCTCAAGAAATGCCCCAGTTTCATGGTTGACCATGGCCATGCCAATCGGGGAATACTCAAATAACATTCGAAATTTTTTCTCAGCCCGCCTCATGCGCAAGGCAGATTCGTTTATGTAAATTTGACCTTTCTTCTCCATAAGTCTTCCTCCATAAGTGGAAAATACCCTTATGACATATGATTACACACATTTGTAAGTCTATTTTACACTTTTTCAGAGTGATTTTTAATGCCTTTAGCCCTATGTCTCCCCAATCGATTGAATTACCAGTTGATATAAGGATTGCCTTTTCTAAGATTAATATTTCTAAATACGGAATTTTCTATGATTTACAGCACGCAAAAGCCCCCATGGACAAGACAAGTTATGCGTCTCCCTTGGGGGCTGAATGAATTTATGACCTTATAAATTATTTTCTGTAATCCGCACTAACTGTTCTCCACTCTGGATCATTGGACATGCTCTGTAAGAGAATTTCTGCCGATGTGATGTTTGTTGCCAAAGGGACTTGGTGCACATCACATAGTCTTAGAAGAGCCTGAACATCTGGCTCATGGGGCTGGGCTGTTAAAGGATCTCTTAGAAAATCACCAAATCCATATCATCTTGTGCCAGCATGCTGCCTATTTGCTGGTCGCCTCCAAGAGGACCTGACAGAAAACGGTGAACCTCAAGGCCCGTAACATCCATGATTCTTTGACCTGTTGTGCCTGTTGCATACAGATCTTGCTCTTTCAAAATGGCTTTATGGCGAACCGCAAATTTAACGATCTGATCTTTCTTTTTTATCATGTGCTATGAGTGCTATTTTCATTATGTTGCCTCCTATTCTCTCTTATAATACACATTATATCATTTCCGCGACCCGCGGGACAGGTCAAGCCATAGTTTAACTCAAAGGATGCATTTTATTAACATAGAACTTCCTGTTGGATCAGTTTCTCGATACCCGACTTCAATTTTCTAGCATTTTTTTGTATTTTTAGATTTTCTTATACCAACTGCGGGTATACACCTTACATATAGGAGGTGTAGAGATATGAAAATTTCTATTCAAACAGGTATGACAGAACTTGAAAATCTACTTAAAAAAAGAAGGCTATGATGTTGTAAAATACGGAGACAATGACATGGACGCACACGTTGCAATTATCAATGATGTGGACATGGCTTATGAAGAAATCGAACCAGTACAATGCCACGGAAAAATGCTTGTTATCAATGCGGATAATATGTCTCCTGAAAGAGTGCTTGAAGCCATTAAAAAAGGCCCATGCAAAAAAGGTCTGGATATTAAGATTTCCATTCAGCCAGGTATGACTGAAGTTGAAAAAGTACTAAAAGGCGAAGGGTTTCAGGTTGTTACATATGGTCACAATGATATAGACGCCAACGTTTCTATCATCAACCACGTGGACATGGCCTATGAAGAAATCGAACCCGTTCAGTTTCATGGAAAACAGCTTGTTATCAATGCTGACAACATGACACCACAAATGATTCTGGAAGCCATTCAAAAAGGATTGTTTAAATAGTTTGGCAAACACACATTCATGAAAATAGAAATCCTCATTCCTGGTTGGAATGAGGATTTTTTATTTGCCTTTACAAGCCACGCCGCCGCATACAGCATTTCGGACAGTGGGCCTTATCAGGCTTGCACCGCTCGTCCATCTTGCCGCACTGCGGGCAGCCACCGCCGCGTTTTTCATATTCCTTACTGTAGGTGTGTCCACACTTGTCACAGGTGTATTCACAAATATTTATGGTCACATGACCACCATCAATCTGAATGGTTCGACCTTCTGTAAGGCTACGGCCACTTTTTTTCGGCCTGACTCCAGTATAAGTTGGTAGGTTTGTCTAGAAACATGCATTCGTTTTGCCGCCTGTTCTTGATTGAGACCCTCGACATCTTTTAGTCGAATGGCTTCCATTTCATCAAGCTTTATGACAACTTCGTCTTGCACTGAACCTTCTGGCACAAACTTTCTTTTCCTTGGAAGGGCGCCTATACGTCTTGGTTTCATTGGTCTTGGCATAAATAGTCCCACTTTCTATCAACAAAGCGACTTGCAAAATAAGATTTATATTCTTATAAAATCACTCAGACATATTGGTCTATTTAGAATGAAGGCAGCACAAATGGCTTTTTATCAAGCTCGGCCATCATATCTTTCACTTTAGAACCAAAGTCCTCACCAAAAGTATAATTGATCTTGCCGTAAAGCTCAACCTTCCCTTCATCACTTAGCTCTGCAAGTTTTGGATCTATCGGCAGAGAGGCAATCAGCGGAAGGTCATGTTCCTTTGCAACCTCCGGCACCTTGCTTGTCCCAAATACATTGTGTTTTCCACCACAATCAGGACATTCCAAATAAGCCATGTTTTCGATAAGGCCTAGAATTGGCGTGTGGAGCATATTGGCCATTTTGATAGACTTTTTAACAATGAGGCCAACGAGATCTTGCGGTGAGGACACAACCACAATGCCATCCACTGGAAGAGACTGCATGACAGTGAGTGGCACATCCCCTGTGCCTGGTGGCATATCAATCAGTAGGACATCAAGTTCTCCCCAGTTAACTTCTTCATAAAAGCGCTTAATAATACCTGAAAGAACAGGCCCACGCCACACAACAGGGTCATCATCATTTTCCACCAAGACATTGATGGACATGATCTTTATGCCCTTGGCCGTTTCCACTGGGAAAATTTCCGTTTCCGAACCACGGGCTCTTTTGCCTGAAAGACCAAAAACTTTAGGGATACTTGGCCCAGTGATGTCTGCATCCATAACCCCCACTCGATACCCCTGTTCCATAAGGGAAACTGCCAAAGTGACGTCACAGAAGACTTTCCAACGCCCCCTTTTCCGCTCATAACACCGATTGTATGCTTTATTTGAGAGTTCCCATTGAGTTTATACTTCTCTATCATGTTCTACCTCCATCAAAAGTTAAGTTAAAAATATATGGCATATGCCATATATCATACAATTTGATAATACGCTTTCAACCGCACCCTGTCAACCACAAGATCATCATGCTATAATGGGTGTGAAAAGGAGGCTGCTGAAATGGTCATTAATATCTATACAGATGGTGCCTGTTCCGGGAACCAAAATGAAAACAATGTCGGTGGTTGGGGAACAATCCTTGAAGCTGGTGATAATAAAAAAGAGCTCTACGGCGGCTCATCCAATACAACAAATAATATTATGGAACTCACGGCTGTCCTTGAAGGGCTTAAGGCTCTAAAGTCCCTTAACCATCAAATCAATGTTTATTCTGACAGCGCTTATATCGTAAACTGTTTCAATCAGAAATGGTATGTCAAATGGCAAACAAACGGATGGAAGACCTCTCAAAAAAAGCCTGTGGAAAACAAGGAACTTTGGGAGCAAATTATCCACTATGTCCACAAGGCAAATACCGTTAATTTTTACAAGGTTAAGGGACATCTTGATTTAGAAAAAAAATCAGAGGTCAACAAATGGTATACCAAGTATGCCAAGGCCTATGGATCTATTCCAATGGACCGTTTTGAATACCTTATAAAAATGAACCACAGGCTGATGAACTGGCCAATGTGGGCATGGACCAGTACCGTTAAGAACCTGGTGCATACAAAAAGCTAAGACCACTAGGTATATGGTCTTAGCTTTTTTATTTTAATCTATTGCATTTGCACACTCAGTTATCACTTGTTTTCTTGAACTTGCAAAGTCAAATTCATAATTAGCATCTATTTCAGTTGAAGATTATATTCATCCAATTCTCCTATCATAAGACACCACAGTGTCTTTTCACCGTGCCATATGATTTTCGGATATAAAACTGAACCACTCAATTATCTTGGATTGTCTCACGCTCTTATCTGTGCAAGAATACTATCACTCTAGTTCCACACCCTCAAGGTCAAATACTCTTAAAGATTGATCTGGATCTGTTTCGAGGGCCTTCTTGCTATACGTTTCAAGCTCTTTAATGTCTTTCGGACCATGATGCATTGTCACCGGCCCCTTAATACAACCGCCCTTGCAGGCCATGCCTTCAATGAAGTCAGCCTGAAGCCTATTGAATTTACCCAGTTTGAGAGCCTTGTCGCACTCCATAATCCCGTCACAGGTCTGGATTCTAGGCATTTTCTCAAAGGAGTCATCACTTTCTTTTTTCTCTTTGAGGTATTCTGTCACAGCCATACTCAGTCCACCTGTCGCTGCAAAACGTCTGCCAAAATAAGAGGCGTTGTTGAGTGGATGAGGCTCTAACTTACAAAGATCAATATCCCTGGCTTCAATAATTGCTGCCAGTTCTTCAAAGGTTAAAACAAAGTCTACGCCTTCTTTTTTTTCTTTTTCCGTTTTCTTGGCAATACATGGTCCTATGAAAACCACCACGGCCTCACTGTCTATTTTCTTTATGAGCCTAGCTGTTGCAATCATTGGCGACACTGTCTTGGAAACGTGGTCAAGAAGTTCAGGGTACTTGAGCTCAATATAGTTCACAAATCCAGGGCAACATGAACTTGTCAGGAATTTTTCCTCTTCCATACTTTCAATGAGTTCCCCTGATTCATGTTTGACAACCAGGTCCGCTCCCAGGGCCACCTCGATCACATCTTTGAAGCCCAGCTTTTTAATGCCGTGGATGACCTGGCCAAGATCCGCATAGTCAAACTGCGACGCAAAGGCTGGTGCCACAATGGCATACATATTTTTGTGTCCCTTGCGGAGTCTTTCTATAACAGGTAATATTTCAGATTTCTCCTGTATAGCACCAAATGGACATTTGTAAACACAGGCCCCACAAGCGATACACTTGTCATGGTCAATGACAGCCTTCTTTCTTGAATCAATCTCTATGGCCCCTGTTGGACAGTCCCTACGGCAAGGGCGCATAACATCAGCAATGGCATTATAGGGACAGCTTTCTTTACATCTGCCACATTCCACACATTTGGAGTAGTCAATAACAGCCTTGTTGCCTTCTATTCGAATGGCATCCACAGGACAAGACCCCTTACACCTATGAGCAAGGCACCCTCTACAAGCTTCTGTAATGACATAGCGTTCTACTGGACACTGATCACAGGCACTTTCAAGGACTTCAATCACACCCTTTTCTGAATGATGCCCTCCCATGGCCATGGTCACACGCTCAGCTGTGATGGCACGTTCATGGTAGATACAACATCTAAACCGCGGGTCCTGACCCGGATTTGCCATTAAAGGGATACTCGATATATTTTCTACCAGTGCATCTTCAAAAGCGAATCGCGCCACCATGCGGATCACTTCATTTTTGATAAACTGGACTTGATTTTCAAACTTTCGCATATTCTTCACCAACCTATTGTTCTATCATATACTGCAGTGTTACGATCTTTCCCATTTTCTCTAACTGTTTAATGATATCTCGCACCACATTGACTTTAATGCCCAACTCATTGGGAAAGTCCGGATTTTGATGGGCTGGATTGATGGCCCGCCCCACCCAAAAGTGAATGTGTGTGGATGCATCATAAAAGATTTCTAAAAGCTTGGTGACACCGTCTTCCTTATTAAAAACTGGTTCTTCACAGCCTTTTTCCAGTTCAATCAGCTTGTTTAGTACCATCTTGAGGGTAAGAACACCCTCGGTTACCAAATCAAGCCCCTTGATTTTTGCTGTTGGCGGCACTTCTGGATCAATATAATCTAAAGTGGTTTCAATATCGCGACCAAGTTCCCTAGAAAATATATTGGCAGCCGTTCCTCCACAAACAACCTTCTTGCCCCGACTCTTCATAAAGTCTTTGACAAAGGCGTTATCAAGTTTGGCATCTTCAGGGGGGCCTGTGAATATCTGCACCCGCTCTGGCCGTCTTACCTTAACCGTTACAGCCGTTGTGTCATCCCCGGGTCTATCTCCATAGAGTTTTCCACAGGTTTCGACCAGTCGTCTGTTAAGCTTTTCTGCTGATGACAGTCTTTGCAGGGTTAAAAAATCTGCCACATGGTGCCACTCCCACCCATGGTTTAATATGTTCCCCACGCCTGCATGGATGACCCCGTCACTACAAAGGGTGATTTCGTCACCAATTTGCAGGGGCAGTTCAGAAATTTTAACCTTCTTTCCCCCGATCATAAGCTCTTCTTTTTTGAGGTCATACATTTTATGCCCACGATTCATGAAGACCGGTGGGTTGTCAAACTCAATAATGCGGCACTTTAAATTGTCCCTGATTTCCAGAATACTAAATGTGGAGTAACCAATTTTACGCACCTGACACACAGGCAAGGTGTTGATGATCGTTTCAATAGTCTCCCGTATATCGGCACCATTTTCAAGCATTGTGGTCATGATCTTCGTGGTTAATGTCGCCAAAATATTGGCTTTTACACCACTGCCTAAGCCATCTGCTAAGACGACAATCATTCTGTCATCGGCCTTGACCACTTCCACCTTGTCCCCGCAAAGCTCTTCGCCATACTTGTTCAGGGAGTGGTGGGCCACGTCTATATAATGTGAATCTGGAAGCATTTACATCCCTCCATTATCGTTTAGAACTATGCCTTTTAGTTTATTGAGGCCAATCTTGGTTTCTGCCGTTGTCTCCCCGAGAAGACTGGCGATTTCCTGCGCCACACGCATTTGTTTTTCTATAACATCCTGACAGGCTGAAACGGTCTCTTCCTTTACCCTGTCCAGTTCTGTTCGACTCTTTTCTGCCGCGGTAATGTCTGTGAATATGCCCACATAGAGGGCGCCGTCATCCAGTTTTACAATATTGCAGTAGAAGTACCTATCGACCATTTCCATATAGACTTTTCGACTGATTCTCACTTCTTCAGATTCAGCCAGTTCTCTGAAAATGTCATCGTTCATAATGGCATAGACCGGCCAGTTGACCAGCTTGATTCGCTGTTCATTGAAGATATTGTGGAAGGATGGATTCACTTCCTTAATGCGCTGTTCCTCGTCAAGAATGCAAATGGCATTGGGACTGTTTTCAAATATAATAGACTGCAAACTCTCTGCCTTTTGCTTGAGGGCGTCCATACACATGTTGACATCAGAATAACCATGGAAGACAGCCACAGCCTTATCATGACAGGTTGCATAACCGCAAGCGCCGCAATTTAACTGGTCTTGTTCAGAAAACTTGCCCATTTGAAGCAGGATATCCTCAATGGCCTTGTCGCTTGGTATACTCAGATTCACTGGCTTAGACTTAAACCCCTGCCCACATCAAGGTCCATATTGATGGCTTGATGATACGCCTCTGAATCACATAAGTCATCCATCTTAAGGGTCTTGTCCACATAGTCTCCAAGAACGGTTTTGCGTTCATAAAAGCCCGGTGCACATGATGGCATGTCCGGTCCATTGATACAACTGCCTGAACAAATATTGATTTCAGCACAGTAACCACTCACTCGTTTTTTAGACACCGCATCAAGAAATTCCTTACAGGACTCAATGCCATCCACATGAATATACTTATATTCTGGATTGATTCGGGTTTGTAGATCTGCACGCCACAAACTGCCCCCTAAAGGATAAGCCCGTCCTCTTCGACTAACTGGATGGTCAAACTGACCGGCTTCCATCTTGTCTAGTTTCAGGCCTTCTGACCCCAGCCAGTCATCCAGCTCTGCAAAGGTAATAACAGCGTCAATGGAGCCATCAATTTCAACAGCTTCAGCTTTTTTGGCTAGGCACGGTCCGATGAAAACAATATAGACATCGTCTCCAAGCCTTGAACGAATGTCCCGTCCGTGGGCCAGCATAGGTGAAACAACTGGAATAACACTGTCAACCGCGTCTGGATAATAATGCTCTACCAGGTAATTGGCCGATGGACAGCAACTAGTAATGATATTTGGACTGGTCGATCCTTGTATTTCAATTTCATAGTGTCTTGAAATAATTTCTGCACCGTGGGCTGTTTCCTCCACGCGGTCAAAGCCCAATCGCTTCAAGGCGCCAACCATTTTTTCAGCTTCTAGCAGGTTAAATGCCCCCACAAAAGATGGTGCCAGGGAAGCCACCACACGCTTGCCTGACTGAATGGCATCTTTAACCCTTTGAATATCCAGATGAATTGTTAAAGCCCCAGGCCCACAGTGGGCCTGACATAGTCCACACTTAATACACATTTCATCGACAATTTGACGCTTCTTTTCAGTGAAAGCGATGGCCTTTGTCGGACAGACTCTTAAACACTTAAAACAGGAGTCACATTTTTTCGAATCAAACTCAATAAATTTCATAAGCTACTCCACTTCTAAATGACGTTTTAAATACGCCTCTGCATCTGCAGGAATAACTGAGTCCACTGGCCCTTCATCCACTTGGACCGACACAGCATCTGAACACTTTCCAAGACAAAAGGATGACTTGAGAATAACCTTGTTTTTCAAATCATCTTCTTCAATAACACGTTGCATGGTTTTGATCACATCGTAGGATCCCTTTAGGTGACATGCACTGCCAATACATACTTGAACTATCATATTTCTCATCCTTTCTCCGACAAGCATCGGTTCAACCATCGCCCACCCATATTCCTTCATATATTTTGCGCTTGCAAAGTTAAACCTTTAGAGCAAAGCCCCTATGAATAGTTATGTATTCTAAAATCCACTTGGGGTCTGCCCGTGACCTTAAAAGCTCCCTATGCAAGTTGCTCAATTTTTGGAGCGATTTCACGTTAAAAGTATCACAAAGACGGCGTAAATAGAAGCCAAAATCAAAGATTTTATGGAGTGTTACAAAGACTAAATAGGTAAAAAAGGTGCTTTAATGGAATTAATCGGTATGTGCTTCATAAATACTTTTGTTATTTAATTAACAAATTAAAGCGCATATGCAGCAAACTTTTCCAAATACTGCATGATTGTTTTTAAAAGCGTACAGTTTTTTTCTACAAGCACCTACCAGTCAGAGATGTATTAAAATTGTATTTTTAACTTGCAGTATTCCCTTTCAACGCTTGCAAAACTGCAGGTTCATATCTCTAAATTTCCAAGGCCTGATCTTTTGAATCATGCATAGCAAGAGACGATAGGACCCAGGTCAATAAATGATATTTTAAAGTCTGTCATCAAGACTTTTCTACGCCACGTCTTGCCGTTGTCATGATAATTTTCATATGAGATAATAAATCACAGGTGGAAAAAGTAAAAAGGAGTGACTTTCATTGAAACTTTTTAGCATGAATACAGAACTACATAAGTTTGGATCACTAAAGGATTTTATAAAAGCATTTGATATAAAAGCAGATGACCTGATTTTAACAAGCCGCGGCATGTATGACCGGTCCCTCAAGGCACTAAACATACCTTGCCGATTTATATACCACGACGACTACGGCAAGGGGGAACCTTCCAGCACAAAGATAGACGGACTTATTAAAGAGGCACAAGCACAAGACTTCAATAGACTGATTGCCATTGGTGGGGGCAGTGTTCTTGATATATCAAAGATCTTGATTTTGCAAGGCGTGACATCATCCGCCCAAGCTTTTGAAAAACAAGTTCCCCTCGTAAAGGGACATGAACTCATATGCCTTCCAACCACATGTGGCACAGGCAGTGAAGTCACAAATATCTCCATTATGGAGATCCCAGAAAAATCGACAAAAATGGGGCTCGCTGATCCGGTTCTGATTCCTGATCATGCGGTATTGATCCCAGCCTTGCTTGAAGACCTGCCTTATAAAAACTATCTTTTTAGTTCAGTGGACGCCCTGATTCATGCCCTGGAGTCTTATGTCTCTCCAAAGGCCAATTCCTTCACAAGAACTTTGGCACTTGAATCTGCTTCCATGATTCTTGAAGTTTACCAGCACATTCATGAAGAGGGCGCAGAGGTTCGCCACGACCATCATAAAGACATGCTTCTAGCAAGTACAATGGCTGGACTAGCCTTTGGAAACGCTGGTGTTGGTGCTGTTCACGCCCTTTCCTATCCCCTGGGTGGAACTTATCATGTTCCCCACGGAGAAGCCAACTATCAGTTTTTTATGACCGTTTTTAACAAATATCAGGCTAAGCACCCTGACGGCGATCTCAAAGGGTTGGGTCAAGCGCTCGCACAAATGCTTGATGTGGATGAAAGCAATGTTTGGAATGAACTTGAAGAGCTTCTTGATGCCCTCATTCAGAAAAATCCACTGAAAAACTACGGCATGACAGCCGATGAGATTGAAACTTGGGCGGATGGGGTTATTACCGGACAACAACGTCTGCTACAAAACAATTACACAGAGCTTTCCCGTGATGAAATCCGTGATATTTACAAGACCCTCTACTAATTGAACGACTTGCAAAATATCATTTAATAATTCTCGTCATATTACAAATAGAATTTTAAAACGCTTCCACAACCAGCCCTCTTTGGACGATCGTGGAAGCGTTTATTATTTCTGGCTTACATATAAATTCTTTTAACCATCTTCTAAAATAGCCTCAACACGGTCCCTACCATTGCCCTTAGCCTGGTAAAGGAGTTTGTCCACTCGTGCCACAAGCTCATCAACATCTTCGCCGACCCAAGCGGCCACGCCCATGCTGGCAGTGATTCTAATATCTTCATCTAGCTTGATCTCACGCAGGCCTACAGCAATCCGTTTTGCAGTCGCCACGGCTGACTGTTTTGGGGCGCCCGGCAAAATAACCATAAACTCTTCCCCACCATAGCGGCCAACAATGTCTGTGTTTCTTACAGTTTTTTGTATGACATCAGCGGTCTCTTTCAAGACCTTGTCTCCAAATTGATGACCATAGGTATCGTTCAGTGTTTTAAAATGATCCAAATCGAGCATGATCACACTGATGGGTTGTAAGGACACCCTAGAACCATCTACCGCAACACCTAATGCCTTGTAGGTGGCTTCGTGGTTGTATAATTTTGTAAGACCATCACGAACAGCCATTTCTGCCAAGTGACTCGTCCTGGCAGCCACTTCTATTTCAAGCTTTCTATTTAACTCCAATTGATGTATTTCCCTAACTTTGTCTTCAAAAGACTTGGTATAGTAGTATAGAATAATCCCAATAACCACTGCCCCACCAAGAAGAAGGGTAATGGATATTTGAAGCAACTGGTCTGCATCACTGTAGATTTCATCATTGTTCATGGTAAAAACCATATACCACTCATAGGGGTGGTTGTCCATGTTATGCTCAACACGCTTAACATAGTAGCTTTTATCAATATCTTCATAAACATCTCTGAAATAAGCCTGACCGATTAGGATTCTGTCGAGGATATCTTGTATTTCAGAACTTTGATCCTCATAACTCGTCATAATAAACTTAGAATCGGGGTGTGAAACAACCAGCCCTCTCCCATCAATGATAAACATATAGCCGGATTCACCATACATGGCCGGTTCAACAAACCTCGAGGAAAAATACTCAATTTTAGGAGCCACGATGGCCGCGCCCTTGACTTGTCCATTATACCGAACCGGGTGACTTATGGCTATTATGGGTTCCCCACTGTTTATACTGGGATAGATTTCGCTTATATAATAGTCCTTTCCATTATAGATTGCATTGATATAGCTGAGATTCAAGCCGCCCTCTCCTACGATATTCCCTCTTACAGAGTCTACAATAAAGGTTCCATTCTCCACTGATACAGTCTTGCCTCGGCTTGTCACGTCTATGGGCTCCTCTGTGTACAGCGCCACAGGTAGGGCTTCGTAATAGGGGTATCTGTTGTTGAGCCCTTCCAGGTAAATCCGGGCTTCATACCGGGCAAGCGGATTGGTGGGATCTTCACACAAAAGTTCGATCACAGGATGGTCTGCTATCAGACTGGACATTCTGATTTGATCTTCCAGCCACATTTCCATACCATTGGCAGATTGACCCGTTAATTTGGACCCAATCTCTATGAACTCACTTTTAGAAGATTCAATCTCGCGGTTATATAATATCAAAGTATAGATTAAAACCAAGATGACAAGAATGGTAACCATAACAGGGACAGCTTGCATAAAGTTTTTCGTCCTACGGCTGCTGTTGACTATCATGTTTATCCCCCCTCTATCATCGTGTTACCTATCTCATACCCAAATCCCGTTAAGAACATAAAAAAGTCCACCATTAACTATGGCGGACCCTATCTTTTTACCATGTATTATTCTATTACAATTCCTAAGTTGCTTCCATTACTATTTCATAACACTTTCAAGTTCAGCAAACGGTATTTCGAACATTGGTATACCGGCTGCATAAGGTGCAATTTCATAAAGACCAAAGAAAACAACCAGAGAATCATCCGTCAAGTAGAAGTGTTGGTCTGGGGCAATGGTTTCAAAACCATCATACGGCGACCAGTTTTCCTCACCTGCTTCAACAGCCGCCTCACGAATATCCTGAATTTGACTCTCAATTTTTTCGTTGATCACAGCAACATAGTCCGCATCAGCCTTGAAGAGGTCTTTGAGTTCCACACGTTCTTGTGTTTCAAGATCAAATGTATAAACAAGGTCGTAATGGGTGCCATGGGCGCCACCTGTGTATGAATAATATGTGATATAGATGCTAATGTACCTTGAATCATTTCTTTTCACATCAAACTGAACATTGTGAATATCTGGCGGGAAGACAAATCCGTCACTTTTATTTGATTCATGCACGGCTTTGGCATCGTCTTCGATGACCTTCTGATTCATGACGATTTGTTTATCCATCAAATCCGTGAGTTCTTTTGCGAAGGCAGGATTTTTTTCACTTTCAAAAACAGGAATTTCTCCTGCAAATGTGTAGTAGGGTGTGGACACAACATGTTGCTTTGACCCAATGCTTATAACATCACTTCCACTCACAAGAAAGTCTTCCTGAGTCATGTTAAGAAGTTCCAGGGGCACTTTTACGGTTTGTACACCGGCGTCCTCAACCTTCCATTTGGGCAGGGTGAAAACCAAGTCCTTCTGAGTGATATAGTAATGGTCAAATACCATTTCCCTAGATGTAATATCAATAGGATCTAATGTTAATTTTTCAATTTCCTCATTTACAACAGTCCAAAACTGATCTGTCTTGGGGAGATTCTCGTAAGTCAAGGAGAGCCCCGCAGACTTTTGGAGTGTCACAGCAGTCATCCACTCATTTTCATTGACTTCAGGCAAAATACTAACCTGTAGGTCATCTTCATAAAGGACTTCAAAATCCCCCGTCAAGCTTCTTGGCTCAAAAGCCTCTTCGCGTCCTGCCCAGTAATCTGCATCGGTCATCATTCGGTTGATTTCATCCCTAAATGGCTTTTGAAGGACGCGCGTGCCATCCCTATCCACTTGATTATTTCGCTTAACCACAGGTAAGGTCAGGTCTATTGTCAATTTATCTGAAGAATATGTATATGCTTCTCTATCAATAACAAACGTCTCTTCTACATTTGACGCATTTTCTACAGGCGCTTCAACCGGTGCTGTTTCCAGTTCAGTTTCTTTTTTTACATCTGCATTGCTGCATCCTGCCACCAGCATAATGGCTGTTAGCATAATTCCGATTTTTCTAATGTGTCTTTTATTCATTGTTGCCTCCGATCTTCATCGAAAACATCGTAACAAATCAGTCCATCAAAGTCTTTTCAAATCGGTGACAATGAAGTTACACATTAATGACACCACCATAAAGAAAACCAGCGGATTCGTATAGATCTCGTTCACTATCTTCCACCACAGTCATGAGGAAATACCTGTTTTCTTTCCTCACCATTTCCATCATGGCCTGGCTTATGTATTTAAAGGCACTTTGGGCCTTAAAGTCTTCCTCTACAAAGAGAGCATGCATATTATAATCTTCAACATCCTTGTTTTTTTCCATAAGGGCGCCTCCCACAGCATGGCCCTTAAATCTTATCTCCCAAGCTTCCATAGGGCATAAAGGCCTTAAAACACCACATGCTTTATGACTGCCCTGACGCCACTTTGTCCAGTCGTCATCCTCTTTAAGAATGACCACCTCATAGTCTGGATGAGGCTCCTGTCTATTAATGTCTAGGAAGTACTCAACACAAAGGGGGTTTTGCCCCTGGAACCGCGGATGGCCATAGGTCTTTTCAAAGTCCTTAAGGACCTCTTTAGCACCATCTTTCATTTCCTTGGGCTGGCCAGAAATGATGCCAAACCATTCACAATCACCATATTTTACATACCCACACTTTTTCGCCAAGCCGTGTGACTTCTCGTTTCCATCTACAATTTGCAGGTAGGGCACTTGTCCCCGCTTTAGAATTTTTTGTGTCAAGTCCCTCGACACAACCTCAGCAAGCCCTTTTCGACGATACTCTTCTCTTGTGTACATAATGCCCATGGAATTGTCTTCATGAACCAAAACCCAGCATACAGGCTCATCGTCAACATATACCGCTGATGATGGTCTAAACTCTATATCTTTTCGTATGGCGTGAATAGAATTGTCATTCCTGTACTCATAAAACTTATCGACCGTTTCTGCATCCTCTATACGCAGTGATCTTACGTCATAGTCCCCTCCACCAACTCTATGCTCTCTTCCTTAAATGTATAAATTGAGCATTTATTGCGCCAATGCTCTGTCTTTCTTGTCTTAATCCGCTCTGCAATTTTAACGTCTACACCCGCAAATCCATAGAAACCTTCAGTCATATGATCTCTTAAAACAGCATCAATAAAGGCTTCTGACTCTGTGTATAAGAAGTGCATATATCCACTTTTAACAAGAACGCCACTTGGATTATTCGGATCGTCTGTAAATATGGGATACTCTGAACCATTTTCGATTTTTCCAATAATGTTTAAGTTTATGATTTCATCTTGCTTTAAGTAATCTATCAGGGTGTCTGACTTTTTCTACTTGGATAAGTTTCATTGGTCCTGCCTCCGTTAAAATAATTTTTAATGTTGTTGATATTCTATCATAAACTGACTTTTTCTGTCTTTTTGAATCAAGGAACTTTCCCCTACCTTTTATCATTGATTTTTTTCAAAAAAAAATCCGCTTAAGAGTCTCATAATGTTGACTCTCAAGCGGATTAAAAATTTTTTATTTTCTTTTTTAATGGGTTCACATAGTATTAAATCATATAAGTTGTTTTCATCTTCGGAGGTATCGTTTCTAATATGTTCTTCAAGGCACTTTCTTGAAGGGTCAGACTCGTATTTTTCACTTGCTTCAAGAACTCTCATTAATTTTTGCCATGAACCAAAGACATCTTCAGTACTATGTAAGACTGCATACAACCCGCCTGGAAAATCCATTGTTTTTAAGTGCTTAGGCGCTTGAGTATCTTTGGGAACAGAGGCATACATACCATAGCCATAAACCTTACTTTCTCTTGATGGAAAGGGTTTTTCATTACTTCCAAAGAGTCTTGAAGCCCCATCTAAACCTGATGTTTTAACCCACTCAATCACAGGATTTATGGCTTCTTCTTCTGGTGACTCGCTCACTGCTGTATTATAAATCATACGCATTTCCGGTAAATTAATAAACCGGACCTCATTAAGACTCTCTACTTTTTGATGCATTTTGTGATCATCCTCTCCTTGCTTTTTCACCGTCTCTGTCGCTTGACTTATAAAGTCATGGAGTTCCAATAAGGAATGATTTAAAGACTTATCATCTATCATAGATATGCTGGTCATTATGCCCCTCAAAACAGCCTTTCTATCTTTTAGTGCCTCTAAAGCGTCATCTAATTTTTCAACATGTGTCATCATTATCTTTCCAATCGCTTCAACTGATTTGTGATCAAGTATGTGCTTGATATCTTTTATGGGAATTTCAAGCTCTCTTAACATCTTAGTGATATGAATGCAAATAAGAGCTTCCCTATCATATAAACGCCATCCCGACTGTGCATCTCGATGACTAGAAAACAAACCTTGACTCTCCCAGTAACGCAAGGTTCGACTCGTTATCGATAAACTCTTTGACATTTCACTTATTGAAATAAAATTATTCATACGCCACTCCTTTATTCGAGGATCCTCACAATAAATTATATCCCTTGACGCGGGGTCAACTGCAAGGACTTTCTCTTAATTCCCTAATTTTTTTAGCGAAACGTTTCCTAAATGCTCTGAAGACTGTTTATTTTCGTAAATCAGTGATATATTAACAGTATAAGGTTTAGTTATGAAACTGCATAAGGACATGTTCCGCATAAGCCAGTCCTTAAATAGCTTTAAGCACTGGCTTATACGGAACAAAATGCATTCATTGCAGTTTTAAGGTATTAGGCGTCCGACTGAGTCGGCGACAAAGGAGGCCTCGTTATGAGAGCAGAATTTATTAAAATCGAAGATATTGAGAAGTTTGTAAATTTCGTTACAACGCTAAATGGTAAAGTTTTTCTGAAGTCTGGTGAAATCAAGGTAAATGCCAAGTCAATCATCGGCTCAATGTATATTGTTAAAGAGCATCCAAACAACATTATCGTTGAAGTTGAAGATCCAGCTGAAGGTGAAAAGGTTCTTGAATTCTTAATGCAGGGATCATTCCTTAAAAACGAATAAAGGCAAGCCATTAGACAAATATGTCTGACACAAAAAGCCCTAAAAGCGATTATATCTCGCTTTTAGGGCTTTATTTTTTACACGCTTAATCTTGCCATTTGCAAACCTCTACGGACTGACCATCAGTGCATAAACTTTTTAAACTTATTAATGAGCTGATTTATACGGTCTGACTGGTCCTCTGAAAAGACCCTATCCAGCTTATCTTTCTCATCCACTTCAACGTGCATGGTCAAGCTTGCATCCAGTAAATCTGTGGTGAGTTTTGTAATATGATCAAGGGGAATAAAATCTTTTACAACACCATAATTGCTGTGAACATTTTTATACTTATGGTTGTCTTCCTTAATCAAAATCAACTCATTGCCTGTCAAAACCACAGCATGCGTGTGTTCTGGCAGTGCTTTCATAAACTTTCCATTCGCCTCCTGAATCTTAGGCTGATAAATAATATTGACTATTTTTTCTCCCGGAAGAAGGGACTGTTTCGTATAGTTTAAAAACTTAAGATCCATTTGCTTGAGATCAGAAAGGCGCTCCCCATTTTGATCTTCAACCATGGATCTGTCAGGAGAAATACGCGCCCTAATTTTTTCAATAATTGGATCGAATAGATCATCCCGCACAGTGTTATAACTTATTGTGGACTGTCGATACTGGCCATCAACCATACCATGAATCGTCATCCAGGAACTCAAGAGCATACGACCTATTTCAACATAGAGTATGTTTTTAAAGGGGTAAAAAACCTCCTTGACTTCCGATTTAACATCTTCAAAGTACATAATGCCATCCTCTACCATTGAGAAAACCTTTGGGCGTTTCCCTTCTGCATCCCACTTTGTTGGTGGAATGAAAATAGAATACGGCCACTGGGCACCAAATTTTTCATCTAGGCGTTCACAAAAGCTGTCAGGTATTTGGTCGGGTCGTTTCACTTGAATAGGCCACTGACTCATGGTATTTTGACTCTGAATCTTATAATCCTTCTTCATCGAGAGTCCTCCTTTCCATAAAGCCTCATGCAGTTTTTGAAACAATCATACTTCTACACCTACTATATACCCCAATTTTCTGATCTTATAGGATGATCCATCAACCCTTTGAACCTGTTTTATTCTAGGTTTGAGTAGAGCTTTCCTCTAACCACTCAAATGCCTCCACCACGATACTATGCACGGCATCAAAGTTTTCATTAGGGCCAAGCAAGACAATGCCCCTCTTATCACTTAAAGGCCCCTCATCCGCTAAGTTGTCCGTCACACCATACCAGGGTTCAATACAAACAAATGGAGCGCCCGGTGACCAAATACCCATAAAGGGAAAACCACCATAGGTCACTTTTACAGATGTTTTTGTAGATGGGTCAAGCACCCTTATCCAAGTTGATTCTAAGTTTTCAAAAACAAGGGCATCATTTTTAAAGCTTTCAGACTTTATTTTCAGTTTTCGATCTTTCAGGGATATATCAAGTGTTTCTCCATTTAAGAGACCTTTTTCCACATCAAGACACAGATATTCCAGAGCTTCTTCCTTTTCAAATTCAAGCTCTACATGTCCGCCAAACAAATCACAGTTAAAGGCTGGGTGGGCCCCTATGGAAAACGGCATTTCTCCTGTACCTTCATTGACCACTTCATAGCCAATATTTAAGCGGTTTTCCTCTAAAGTGTATGTAATGCGCAGGCCAAAGTCATAAGGGTAGACGTCTTTGGTTTTTTCTGATGCCTTCAGAACCATGACCAAGCTCTCTTCTTTGACACCCTCGCAAGTAAACATCATATCTCTTGCGAAACCATGGCGTCCCATGTCAAGACCCCTTTTAGGGTTTAGTGTCCCCACCACTGGAAATAGAACGGGGGCATGACGCTTCCAGTAGGCTGGATCGCCTTGCCAAATATACTCCTTGCCATCTTCTTTTCTCACCAAGGAGCATAGCTCTGCCCCCTGTGCTTTCACTGCAACTTTAATAAATGCGTTTTCTATCGTATACATTCATAGGCCTCCAACAAGTGGTCTTCTTTATTTAATGGTCTGTTTTTCTTTCGAATATTGTAAAGGATTGCTTCTTTAAAAAAATCAAATGATTGCAGGGGCTTAAAGCCTGCACTTTCCATTGATTCCAGTATAATATTTTCTTCAATATGATGTTTAAAAAGTGAGATAAAACTAAACCCACCCGTTGGCTTGTAATCAAGAATGGCTATGCGCCCTGTCGGCTTTAACTTATTGCCAAGGGCCAGGAAAAACAAGGTGGGATTGTCCAAATGATGAAAAACATTCCGAGCAAAAATAAGGTCACAGCTTTCGTCTGGTATGTCAGGCACACCGCCTCTTGTACGAACGGTTTCCACATTGGACTTTTGGAGTAGATTCAAATAGTTGTCCATGTATTCGAGCATGTCATCATTGGTTTCAACCGCATACACACGGCCCTTGTCCCCAACTTCCTCACTCAGTCGTATGGAGAAATAGCCGCCACCGGCACCTAAATCCATGACGGTCTCGCCTTCTTCAATTTTAAGGGCATCAAGAACCTTGTCCGGTTGACTGTCATAACCCTGTGCCTTTCTATTCATGCCTTCAGCTTTGGCATTAAACATACACTCACCTCGGTCTCAAATTTTCTTCTTTTACAGACTCATAAAACTTATGTGTTTGCTCAGCCATTTTCAGAAGGGTCCGAGCAGTCGTTTCAATATCTTCTTGTCCAACAGTTGAAAGAATGACGTCAAGCAGCTTGGCCTTTTCTTCAGATAGGATCTTATGCAGGTCACGTCCTTCCGCTGTTAGCTTGAGTATTTTATGTTTACCCTCTTTCTCCTTGTATACCAAACCTCTTTTTTCAAGTTCTCGCACATACTTTGTTGTGTTCTTCAGATCAATATCATATATTCTGGAAATGTCTGATACCGTGTGTCCCTCATATCTATAAATTTTGCCCAAAACACTTTGCATTGAGTTGGGAAGTTTCCACCCATCTTTCACATAGTAAGATATATTATTCATATCTTGAATCACACTGGCCATGCGGTCAAATATATCATAGACCACCACATGCTCATCTTTAACAATATGATCATCATGCTCCATCAAAGGGCCACCTCCTCATGTGTCATCGACACCTTTGAATTTCCGCTATTTAAATTTTACACTTTTTATAGGCATCCATTCAAGAAATCATGATAGGTAGGTGGAAAGAATGAAAAAATGGTGGAAAAAGGCATGTGTTTATCAAGTCTATCCAACAAGTTTTAATAATACAAGCGGATCAGGATCTGGAGATATAGCCGGTATCACTGAAAAGCTCGACTATTTAGAGAACCTAGGCATCAATGTTATTTGGCTCAGCCCGGTCTACAAGTCACCTATGGCTGATAATGGCTATGACATATCTGACTACTACGATATAAATCCCATGTTTGGCACTATGGAAGACATGGATCGTCTAATAGAAGAAGCAAAGAAGAGAAACATCAAAATCATCATGGATCTGGTTGTCAACCATACATCCGATCAGCACGAGTGGTTTCAAAGCGCCCTGGCTGATGTGAATAGCCCCTATAGAGACTATTACATTTGGCGTGAAAACACGGGCGACCTTCCCAATGACATGGAATCCATTTTCGGCGGACCCGCATGGACCCTTGATGAGAACAGCAATGAATATTACATGCACCTGTTCGCAAAGGAACAACCTGACCTAAACTGGGAAAATGAGAACTTAAGAAAAGACGTTTATAAAATGATGAACTGGTGGTTAAACAAGGGTATTGCCGGTTTTAGAATGGACGTTATAGACCTGATTGGCAAGGTGCCTGATGAAAAAATTACAGACAATGGCCCCATGCTTCATACCTACTTAAAAGAAATGAATCAAGCCACTTATAAGGGCAGTGATGTTCTAACCGTGGGCGAATGCTGGGGGGCCACAGTGGACTCTGCCCAGGCGTTTTCAAACCCAGATGGGTCTGAACTCTCAATGGTCTTTCAGTTCCACCACATTATGTTGAGATGGAAGGACGGCAACAAGTGGGACACCATCCCCCTTGATCTTGATGCCTTTAAATCTGTTATCGAAAAATGGCAAACAGGCCTCCACAACAGAGGCTGGAATTCTCTATTTCTTGGCAACCACGACCTGCCAAGAAGTGTTTCTTACTGGGGCAACGACACAAAATACCGAGTGGAGTCTGCTAAAATGCTGGCCACCCTCCTTCATGGGCTCCAAGGAACGCCTTATATATTCCAGGGTGAGGAAATTGGCATGACCAATATTGGTTTTGATGCCTTGGAAGACTACCGGGACATTGAGTCACTGAACCATTATGAAATAGCGACAAAGGCAGGGGTCAGCCACGAAGATGCCATTGAGAGTCTGAAAAAAATTGGCCGAGACAATGCCCGTACACCTATGCAGTGGAATGACCATGAAAACGCTGGCTTTACAGAGGGGCAACCCTGGATCAAGGTCAACCCCAACCATAAGGACATTAATGTAGAAGCCGCCCTTAAAAAATGAAAACTCAATTTTTTACCATTATAAGAATTTGATTGCCCTTCGTAAGGCATATGATGTTATAACTGACGGCACATTCGAGTTTATTCACAAAGATGCAAAGGATATTTTTGCATACAAGCGTGAAAATGGCCTTGAAAGACTCTACTGTATCAACAATTTCAGCGAAGAGCCAACCACGCTTTCACTTGATTTTGATCCACTCTCTCTTGAAAGGCTAAGCCACAATTATGAAGTCATTGACCACAAACAAGGGGCACTTACACTTAAGCCCTATGAGTCTATTATGCTCTTAAAAAAGCTGTAAAAATCTATAAGGCCCTGGCTCTATGCTATGCATATAAGCCAGGGTCTTATTTATCACTTATTTCTTCACTTATTTCCACCGCTTCAAGGTTGGCAGGAAGTTCCCTAACATTTCTGTGGCTTTTTCCTCTGTGAACCCCTGAGCTTTCATGTGGGGCACACAAACAGCGATCATGTCATCCAGGCTGATGTTCTCTTGAGTAAACTTGCCGTCTGCATAACAGTACTTACAATAGTCACTGTTTTTCTCTCCACTGGCTTCCTGTCCAAATAGAGCGTCATCAGTCATTGGCATTCCACAACTTTGGCAGTATTTTTCATTGGCTTGAGTCATTTCTATTCCTCCTCGATTTAAAAAAACTTGAGTTTTACCATCACTTCACCTGCTTGTAATGGCCTTTAATATTTTGAGGCGCCTCTTTATATTTACAGTATACTGCCCTAAATACGACAACAGTATGTCATAAATAAGTGGAAATGATTTTTTCTGCCTTGGCCTTGATGATTTTTCCTATATGATCTGGTTCAAGCACTTCAACTTTATCCCCGAAACTAAGGATCATGCCATACACCCATTCATCTTCTGGATAGGTCACTTCAACTATGTAAAACCCCTGGCTGTCTTTTCGAATCAGTTCAAATCCAAAAAAATCACTGGCCTGACCGAGAGCCGATGGGTGAAAACGTAAGATCAATTTTATTTGGGGTCTTGTGTCTATTTCATATGTATCATTCAGGTTTGGAATATCTCTTTCATGTTGTCTTTCATAAACAGTGTCCAGAACCTTGAGGTCTGTAATTCGGCCGATCTTGAAAACGCGGTAGTCTTCACGAACAAGGCAGTAGCCAAAGAGATACCACTGATTTGATTTAAGAATGAGTTTTATGGGTTCAACACTTCGTCGGGTAATTTCCCCTTTCACATTCGCGTAAGAAAAGCCGATAATACGCTTTTGTTCTGTCGCTGATCGCAGGAGACTCAGTTTGTCACTTAAGGCCTCTTGTCC
>LQAJ01000147.1_pt1 | contig 31923 bp, 42 predicted proteins | sample 1535811 | NCBI WGS metagenome assembly LQAJ01 (sample SAMN04331587, study PRJNA305678) | bioreactor metagenome | isolation source: bioreactor_6 inoculated with Wadden Sea sediment 2nd replicate of a... | place: Germany: Wadden Sea, Janssand Flat
GCCGAGGTGCTTGCTGATCGGCGGACTGACAGTGTGCGCGTGGTTGTCCCGCATTCCACTCAGGAGAAGAAGCTTCTTGATATCGCCCGGAGTGTCGCTCGGCAGGCGAGGAAAAGAAGGATACCATCACGGCGCGTCTCCAGAAGGTTCTGCGGCTTGTCGAAGAACCGCTGCGTATTGAATGTATTGACGCTTCTCACCTTGGCGGTACGGACATGCGAGTCGGGCAGGTTGTTTTTGATGAGGGGCGTCGGGACAAGGCGGCTTCGCGTCTGTATGCCTTCCCTGAACTTGAGGGTGCTGCGGATGATTATGCCGCCTTGGCCGCATGGACAGTGCGGCGTGTGGAGTCGGGGCCTCCGTGGCCAGATTTGGTTCTTATTGACGGTGGGCGCGGACAGATTACCGCTGTGGAGAAAGCTCTGTCAGAGTGCGTGGAGCAGGTGGATTGGGAGTTGGCCTCCATTGCCAAAGGGCCGTCGCGTCGGGCCGGAGAACTTGAGGACCTGATTTTTCGTCCCGGCCGAAAGAATCCCATGCCGCTCAAACCGGGCAGTGCGGAGTTGCTGTTCTTGCAGATGGTGCGTGATACGGCGCATCGTTTCGTGATTGGCAGGCAACGCAGGGCCCGCAAAAAGGCTGTGCTCAACAGTGAACTGACATCCCTGCCGGGAATCGGACCCAAGACCGCCCGAACATTGTGGGATTGTTTCGAGTCGCTGGATGCAATGGTCGAGGCTGGGCGTGGAGATATCGAGTCGCTTCCCGGTATTGGTAAAAAGAAAGCCGCACAGATTCATGCGGCTTTACAGGGATTAAAAAAAGCCCGTTCCAGTTGAGCCGAAAGAGAGAGTTTCCCGGGTCGTCGAGGGAGTTCTATATTTCTGTCGCTTTTCCTATTTCAAGCTCCACCAGTTCCGTGTCAGGCGAGAGTAATGCGAGTTGTTCGGCCATGGCTTCCGTATTCTGGGCGAGAATCGGCCATGTGCCCCAGTGTTGCGGGATGACTTTGCGGCATCCGAGCAGGCGGCATGCGTAAGCGGCCTGTTTGGCATCCATGGTGAAGCGCCCGCCGATGGGCAGCATGGCAATGTCTATGTCGTTGAGTTTGCCGAAAAGTTCCATGTCACCGAAAAGGCCGGTATCACCGGAGTTGTATATGCATGTCCCGTCGGTCAGGGTGATGATGTAGCCTGCGGGATTCCCGGTGGTGGAAGAGTGTATGGCCTGAACCATCTGCACGGAAATGCCGAGGCGTTCAATGGTGCCGCCGATGTTCATGCCCACGCCGAGGCGCTCCGGCAACCCTGTACGATCAGACTTTGGATGATATCGAAAATGGCGACAACTTCCGCATCATGCTTTGCTGCCAATTCAAGAGTCTGGCCTATATGGTCGCTGTGGTCGTGGGTGACGAGGATGAGATCGCAGGTGTCGATATCTTTGTGCGTGCTCTGCGCTGCTGGGTTCCCCACGAAAAAGGGATCAATGAGGATTGTGGCGTTGTCAGTCCGTATGGTGAAATTCGCGTGACCGTTCCAGGTTATTTTCATGAGTGCCTCCTGATGGACTGTTATTCTCCCCATCGTTTGTAGAGCGAATGGGGGATGTCCAGTTGGTCGAGGATTTTTCCGGCCAGATGATCGGTGATATCCTCAATGGTTTCCGGGCGGTGATAGAAGCCCGGACATGCCGGTAAAATGATTGCTCCGGCGTTCTCGGCCGTGAGCAGGTTCTGTAAATGGATGGTGTTGAGCGGCGTTTCCCGCGGAACCAGGATGAGCTTGCGGCGTTCCTTGAGTGTGACGCTCGCGGCGCGGTGGATGAGTGTGTGCCCCGAACCTGTGGCGACAGCGGACAGCGTGGCCATGGAGCAGGGGCAGATAATCATGCCTGCGTGTTGCCATGAACCGCTGGCCGGTGGTGCAGCGATATTGGACGGATCGTGTATTGAATGGGAACCGTCGGTCAGTGCGTCGAGCGGAAAGTCTGTCTCCATGGAGAGTACTTTCTGTGCTGCGGCGGAAATGATGACATGCAGTTCCACGTCGTCGCGGTCAGCGAGAGCCTTGACCAACGAGATTGCGTATACAGTCCCACTGGCTCCGGTGACGGCCAGAATTATTCGTTTTTGTTCATGGCTCTCCTGAAAGCTGATGAGTTGACACGTTCGTTCAGTGCTCATTTCCTATTATATAGATTTGTTATATGTATTTTGGCAAGTGGAATGCACGACGAAGGGGCAAGTCATGTCTTGCTTTTGTTTTTTATCTCATGGGTGTAGCCTTGACAAAGGAAGGGGTGAAGGATAGCTACTTTCTTCTCGCGGGCCATTAGCTCAGTTGGATAGAGTGCTTGCCTCCGGAGCAAGAGGTCACAAGTTCGAATCTTGTATGGCCCGCACGATCATCAGGGACTTACGCATTATGTATGTGTAAGTCCTTTTTGTTTTTTGCGATGGGGTTTACATCGGCAGCCGTTGCGTGTTTAAAATGCAGTGCGGAATAGGAACGTCCCGACAATCGTCAAGCGTGAGGTCTATCATGAGAAAAATGATGTTGTGTATGGCGGCTCTGGCTTTTTTCATTTGTATGCAGTCGTCTGCCATGGCCGGAAAAACCGAGGATTTCAAAAATATAAAAAATTCTCGATGATGTCATGGTGTTTGTGGACGTAGAAGGCAATGCACTTGATGCCGTGGACGTTCAGAAATATGCCATTGAGGCTTTCAAGAAGAATATGCGCGGCATGGAAGTGAATGATGATGCCGTGGTCAATAATTATCCGGCTGCCGGTTATGAACTGGAAAATGTCGGGTATATTATCATGAAGATCATGGATATTCGTACCAAGAGCGGCATGAATGTGTATCATCTCAATTTCGAATTCGGTATTCCTCCGCGTGAAGTCTATTGGGACACTGCTACCATGGGGATCGCGCCGACGAGTCTTCAGTTGAAAAAGGAAGTGTATGAGGACGTGGATGAAGTCATGAAGGAATTTGCTGACGCCTTTTTCAAGATTCGCGGCGAGTAAGCCAATCTTGCATATAATGAAAAAGCCCGCATCTTGCGGGCTTTTTCATTTTGAATGTCAGGATTCTTTTTTGGGTAGATAAGGAACATATTGCATGTCTTCCTCCATGATGTGGGTCGTGAGCCAGCGACTGAGAAAGACAAATATTTGTGACAGGTTCATTGTGTCGAATTGCTTTTTCTGAAAATCATCGACTGTTTTGTTGAATTTGGCGTGCTGCCACTTGTGTTCTGCTATTTTCGGAAAGCCGTTGTTTTCGATGAGTGTCTCTTCTGTCTTGAAGTGCACAGTCGCATAGTCGCGCATTTCGTTGATCAGTGAGACCATCATGTGTTCGTCGTGTTTTTGCATGGCTTCATATGCCCGATTGATAAGGTCTATGAGTTTTTTATGCTGGTTATCTATTTTCATCATGTCCGACGGACATGGATTCGTCCCATTGTATGAGCGTCATGGTTTATTCTCCGATGAAAGGTGTCTGTCCTGCTGTTTATAGCATAAAGACTTTTGATGGCAAATTGTTCGACAGAGGCTTCTCAAAGGTTGCTCGTTATTTCGGCGTGTTACTTTGAGGTTACATATTCAGTTCAGGCTGGAGGGGGAATTGTACCGAAATTATAATACCGACTTATTCGGAGGTGTGTTTTTCTCGGATACTGAGAAGACACCCGAAAAGGAGGTGGGTAATGCGAAAAATGTTAATTGTGTCAAATGGTTGTCTGGAGTGCGTGTTCTTTCAGAAGAAGTGCGTACTCGGGCATAGACGCCCCTGGAATTCCTTAACGTGCGATGATTACAGGCCGTATTGTCTTGTTTGTCCGTATCCGAAGGTCTTCTGCAACACCTGCCGCAACCGGGCATCCTGCAACATGAAGCCGCTTGAAGTGGACATCAAAGAGAACATCCTTCGTTCCCGTCCAGTGGAGTATGCATGCGTGTGGAGTCCTCCGCAGGTGATGCAGCAGTGATTTCGGCCAGAGATCTTTCGGTTCCCGGATTAGTAGAATCTTTCCTTAACTTTTCCGCTCTTTCCGTCTAGATTGTTCCGCCAGCGATACAACAACGGGAACCATTCATGGGATACAAGAATACCAAAGAGTGTCTTGACGCACTTGAGGCTCGCGGCGAACTTGTTCGCATTGACAAAACAGTTGATGCGAACATTGAAGTCGGGGCCATTCAGCGCAGGGTTTTTCAAGCCGGAGGTCCGGCGCTTCTTTTCACCAGTGTGAAAGGGTGCCGGTTCCCTATGGCCGCCAATCTGTACGGCACAAAACAACGCATGCATTTCATCTTCCGCGATACCATAGAGATGGTACAGCGGTTGATGAAATTGAAGCTTTCCCCATGGAAGGCGTTCAGCGTCCGTGGAAATATCTGGGGCGCCCAAGACTGCTTGGCACACCATGCCGAAAAATGTTTCATGGGGTCCTGTTCTGCAAAATGAAACGACGGTCTCCCAATTGCCGCAGCTTGTCTCGTGGCCCATGGACGGCGGCGGATACGTGACATTGCCTCAGGTCTATTCGGAAAGCCCGGACAATCCCGGATACGCCGGTTCCAACATGGGCATGTACCGGGTGCAGCTGTCGGGGAATGACTTCGTTCCAGACAAGGAAGTCGGCCTGCATTACCAGATTCATCGCGGCATCGGTCACCATCATGCACAGGCTATCAACAAGAATATCCCGCTCAGGGTGAATGTCTTTGTTGGCGGAGCACCGGCCATGACTTTGGCTGCCGTTATGCCGCTGCCGGACGGACTGGCTGAGATTTTCTTTGCCGGTGCCATGGGTGGGCATCGAATTCCCATGGTTACCCGTGAGGGCGGACTGCCTGTTCCTGCCGAGGCGGATTTTTGTATTTCCGGCACAGTGGTCAAAGGTTTGGAAAAACCTGAAGGCCCGTTCGGTGATCATCTGGGATATTACAGTCTGGCTCATGATTTCCCGGTGCTCAAGGTGGACAAGGTCTTTCATCGAAATGATGCCGTCTGGCCTTTCACCACGGTGGGAAGACCGCCGCAGGAAGATACCATGTTCGGTGAATTCATTCATGAATTGACTGCCGAACTGGTGCCGTCCGTTTTTTCCGGTGTGCATGAGGTGCATGCCGTGGACGCTGCGGGTGTGCATCCGCTCCTGCTCGCCGTGGGCAGTGAACGATATGTGCCTTACGCCGAAGAACGGCAGCCTCAGGAATTGCTGACTAATGCCATGGCGTTGCTTGGCAATACGCAGACTTCGTTGTCGAAATACGTGCTTATTGCCGCACGCGAAGACATGCGCCACGGGGCGTCGTGCCATGATATCCCCGGCTTCTTCAAGCACATGCTTGAGCGGGTTGACCTCAAGCGGGATCTGCATTTCATTACCCGGACAACCATCGACACGCTTGATTATTCCGGTATCAGCCTGAATCAGGGGTCGAAACTCGTATGGGCGGCTGCCGGGTCACAGAAGCGTGAACTGTCAACGGAGATGCCGAGCAATATGAATCTGCCTCGCGGTTTCCGTGATCCTCAGGTCTTTGCGCCCGGTATTCTTGTTATCAAGGTCCGAAGCATCAGAAGAAGCGTGACCAGCAGGACGCGGCTTCGACCGACTTGGCGCAGCGCTTGAAAGGCTGTGGGAATTGAAGGGTTCCCATGATCGTCGTTGCGGATGACGCCGGTTTTACGGCACAGAACTGGGATAACTTCCTGTGGGTGGCATTTACCCGTTCCGATCCGGCCACTGATATTTACGGAGTTCACGGTTTCACTCATGCAAAACACTGGGGTGCGAAGACTTCCATTGTCATCGATGCCCGACTCAAGACGTACCACGCTCCGCCGCTCGATCCCGATCCCGAGGTCGAGAAACGCGTTGACGCCCTCGGCGCATCTGGCGGCCCCTTGCACGGAATCATTTAGCCACGGAGTTGCATCATGGACGAAAAAATTATGCAGGACCTCAGGCTCGCCTTTGCCTGTGATCTTTATGAAACCATCAAGGCGGCACGCAAGAACCATGGCGAAACCGTTTTCGGCATACCATGGCTGATGAAGAAGGCCAGATGGTCTTTGCCGGCGTGTTTCCCAAGAAGGATATCATGGAATTCCGGATATGACCGACGAATTCGCAGCCAAACTCAAGACGTTCAACCTGCTGGGCGTGGTGACAGATGGCGAGAGTGGGCTGGACATGTTTTTTCTCGGCGGGATGAACAAGCCGTTTACCTCGGTCACGGATGCGGTCGGGTTGACCAAGTGTCTTGAGGATGAGTCGTTGATGAGTTTTCTTCAGTTGTATTTCAAGGTCAAAGGCGTGATGATTGATTTCACCCAGATGAATTATGATGAATTCCTCAAGGCCGTGGAGAGCGAAGTGTTCAGCAATACGTCGTTTTCCAAAATGCAGGACGCTGAGAGTATTCTGGATATGTTCAAGAATTAAGAACAAGTCGGTTTGTCAGACATTAAAAGGCCGCTTCCTGTATGGAGGCGGCCTTCTTTGCGTCTGACGTGAAAGTTGTCTTAGCTCTGTTCGAGGGTTTTTTTTAACCGACATTTCAAGCATGGCGGTGTGCAGGCGAATGCTGATTCCCTCGCTGTTTTCAATATTGTCCACCAGTTCACGTAGCTTGTCTACGGACTCCAGACTGGCGGTTATGATCATTTCCGTGGCATCAAGTTCACAGCGTCGGATCATCTCAAGAACATTTTCCAATTTGTGCGAAAGTGCCTCGATGTTTTTCAGTTCAAGAAGGTTGGCCCCGGCCTTGACTGAGTGGGCATCACGAAAAATGGAATTGACCAGCGACGGATCGCATTCTGTCTGATTTTCAAGCTTCAAGAGACCCGATTCAATAGAGTCGAGCCTGTCAGTAGTTTCTTCGAGATAGACTTCAAGAACTTCATCACCGCGATAAATCAATCTTTACTTCCTTCAATCAGTTCAATGGCTTTTTCCGGGATAGTGTGCAGATCCGGTTTTGTGATTTGCAGGTCGGCTCCCACTGAATCACCTTTGTGCTTCAGTTCCTTTGTGATGATGGAGGAGTACAGTATGACGGGCAGTTTTTGCAAGATGGAATCGTCCTTGATGTTTTTTGTCAGACTGAAGCCGTCCATGAGGGGCATTTCGATATCGGAAACAATGACATCCACGAATTCGGTGATTTCCTTGCCTTCTTCTTCGGCTTGGGCTTTCAGTGCCATGATGGTTTTGAGAGCCTCGCTGCCGTTGTTCGTAATGATCGGCTTGAAGTTGGCCGCAGTGAGGTTCTGTTCAAGCATCATGCGGATGGTCGCGGAATCGTCGGCCACCAATACTTTGTATTCCCTGTCGGCACGAGTCATTTCAAGGTCGCTGGCCGGTTCGATCTGGGTGAGGATGGTTTCGAGATCAAGCAACTGAATGAAGTGATCTCCTTTGTCCACCAGGCCGACAATGGAGTCGGTGCTCTGGGAGATGACACTGGTCGGGGGAATGACTTTACCCCAGCCAACGCGGTGAATTTCCGTAACGCCGGAAACAAGAAATCCGGTCACGGTCTTGCTGAATTCTGTGACAATGACGATGTCCCGTTCCGTTTTTGGCATGTTGAGTTCAAGCCATACGGAAAGATCGAGCACGGGCAGGATGAGATCCCGCAGGGGGATGGTGCCCATAAATGACGGATGTGGTGCAGATTCCGGCGGTTCAAGGTTGGGCGTTTCAATGACCTGCATGACTTTGGCTACATTGATGCCGAAGTAGTTTTAACGGGCTCTTCGCCTTCCTTGAGGGTTTCATTGATATAGAACTCAAGGATTTCGAGTTCGTTGGTGCCGGTTTCCAGCAGAATGCCAGTGTCTATCGCGGTTTTGCTCATGGTCGATCCCTCGTTGCCGAATTCTTACCGGGCCACTATGGCTCGGCCTTTATTTCATATATCGCGCGATGTGTTTTATGTCCACGATATTAGATTGTTAATAGTAACATTTATAATGCGTCTAATGCGTCAAAAATGATTTTGACAAAATCTTGACTCATTTCCAAGGGGCATGCACAAGGATATAGGAGAAAATTTTAAATTTGCCAGATGAGGTGAATAATGAACGTTGATGTGGTCGTCAATCCGTCTGATATTCAGGAAAAGGTTGAGAATCGGCTGAAAGAATCTGCGGGAGACCTTATTCCCTGGTTTTATGGTTCAATGCCGGAGTATTACTTCAGAACTCATAATGAATCCGAGCAAATTCGCCATTTAATGGCGCTTCTTTCCGGAAATGTCCGTCGTGAGAAGCAGTCTTTGGCACTGCGAAGTCCGTGCGGTTCCATGGTTACGCATATTACGCCGGGTGGTGACATGAAGGCGCTCGGCGGGGTGCTGAAGGAGTATCTCGATAAGGATATCCAAATTGCACGCATCTATTCCAGTCGTGACGATTCGTTGCGGCTTGATACGTTTATTTTCGGGCCGCAGCCCCAATGCGCGGTTGACGGCGATAATTTCAAAAAGGCCCTTGCCAGCGTCCGGGAGGGGGCCGTTTCAGTTGAGTCGAAGGATGTTGAAGCCTTTGAGCACTTCCTGTCTTCTGCCAGTGAAGACTATGTCGAGAAGTTTGAGGCTGGGCGGGCGGTACGTCATTTCCGGACCTGCGGTTGCGTTGAGGGTTATGAGCGGGTGCAGGTTCAGCTTGAAAAGGGTGTGCATCCCGGTTTTGACCGGATTACCGTTGCCATGGAAAACCCGCCCCGAAAGGGATTGCTCTTGAGAGTCGTCAATGTTTTTGCCCGTGAGAATATTCCGGTTGACCGGGCCTATTCCGATGAGTTCGAACGTGGTGAGAAGTCCACCATAGCGATCATGAGTTTTTATCTTGATACCTCGCGTATTGATTTGCAGGAAGATTCCGAACAGTGGCGTCGTCTTGAGCGGCAGTTGTGCCTGACCAAGTGGTTCGCCTTTCATGGTCTTGAAGCGTTGGCGGACGAGGATGGTTGGGAGCTTGGGCAGGTCATGCTTATGCAGGCCGCCAGCGAGTTCGCGCATCAGTTCCTCATCAGCAAGGACATTCACGCGTATACTTCAAGCCGAATCCTGTATGCCATCCTCAAGCACCGGGATGTCAGTGGAATGCTGATGGAATATTTTGATATTCGTTTCAATCCTGACTTTGTCGGTGATCGCAGTGCCGCTCTTGCTGAAAGAAGGGCGAAGTCCGCAGTGCCATCAGCACGATCGGAAATCCGGTTCACCGGAAGATCATGACCTACATATTCAAGTTCTTCCGTTACACGATGAGGACGAACTATTATCTGCCGCACAAGCTCGGTCTGAGTTTCCGGTTGAATCCGCTTATTCTGTCCCCCATGCCCAAGGAAGAAAGGCCTTTCGGCATATACTGCTTCCACGGTCCCTACAGTTTTGCTTTCCATGTGCGGTATCGAGACACGGCCCGTGGCGGTGTCCGGGTAGTGCGTACCTGGTCGCAGGAGCATTTCGAGATGGAATCGAACCGGTTGTTTGATGAAGTGACCAAGCTTGCCAGCGCCCAGCAGTTCAAGAACAAGGATATTCCGGAAGGTGGCTCCAAGGCGGTTATTCTGCTCGGACCTGACGCGGACATCGATCTGGCAGTGAAAAGCATGGTCGATTCATTCCTTGATCTGCTCGTTATCCCGGATGGTACGGAAGGTTTTGTCCAGCCCGGTATTGTGGATTATCTTGATCGTGAGGAATTGATCTTCCTCGGCCCCGATGAAAACATTACCCTGCCCATATCAACTGGATTGCGGCGCGGGCGGAGTTTCGCGGGTACAAGTGGCCGAGCGCTTTCATGAGTTCCAAGCCCGGAGCGGGCATTGCTCACAAGGAATACGGCGTGACCAGCGAGGGCGTGATCGTCTTTGCGGATGAGCTGCTGCATACCCTCGGCATTGATCCGAAGAATGAGCCGTTTACCGTGAAGATTACCGGTGGTCCGGCAGGGGATGTGGCGTCCAACGTCATGAAAATTCTTATGCGGGAGTATGGTGAAAACGCGCGAATCGTTGCCATGACCGACGGGCACGGAGCGGCCTTCGATCCTGACGGAATGGATCATGCCGAACTGATTCGGCTTATGGATAATGAACTCAAGGCGTCTCATTTCGACCCGGAAAAGCTGAAGGGTGAAGGGGCGTTTGTCGTGTCCACTGAGGATGCCCACGGAACGCAGATTCGTAATGAACTGCACAATACCGCGGTGGCGGATATTTTCATTCCGTCCGGTGGCAGGCCTGATACCATCAACATGTCCAATTGGCGCGCATTCCTGCAAAAGGATGGCTCGCCTTCGGCCAGAGGACTGGTGGAAGGGGCAAATATCTTCATTTCCGCTGATGCGCGTGCCGAGATGGAGAAGGCAGGTGTACTCGCTGTTCCCGGTCCCTCTGCCAACAAGACGGGCGTGATATGTTCGTCGTATGAAATACTTGCAGGACTGATCCTGAGTGAGAAGGAGTTCCTCGGCATCAAGGATGATTATGTTGCACAACTGCTGGATATTCTGCGGTTGAGAGCGCGTGCGGAAGCACGGGTACTCATGCGCGAATTCAAGCTTGCGGGTGGGGAGAGGACCATTACTGAACTGTCCTATCAATTGTCCGAGTCCATCAACTCTCTTGCTGACAGGGTAGCTGCCGTTCTGGAAGAGGAAATTGATACTGTGGCAGATGATCCGCGTTTGTGTGATGTCGTGTTGTCTTATTGTCCGGCGATCCTTGTGCAGAAGTATCGGGATCGTGTCATCAATGATATACCGCGCAGACACCAGTTGGCGCTTGTGGCTTCCTTTGTTTCTGCCAAGATGCTGTATCAGGAGGGCATCGGCTGGGCGGACCGTCTTGTTTCAGTCAAGGGGGTGCGGGATGTCGTGCTCGGGTATCTTGAAGAAGAAAAGAAAGTGGCCGGTTTGCTTGTCGAGGTCCGTGCAAGCGGTCTTGAGAATGCCGGACTTATAGAGGAAATTGTCGATTGCGCCGGGCGAAAGTACCTGACCCAGAACAGGCTTGGTCTGGGCTAGCTTCATGATTTATGATTTGGCGGGGGCTGTCTGAAGACAGTCCCCGCTTTTTGTTTTTATAACTATAATGACTTAAAAATATTATAAATGATTTGTAAGTGAGGACATCTTTTTTTGACTGCTTGACAGATGCATGTCGCATGGTTACATTTGTCACATATGAGTGATTAATCATTTAAGAGAGGTGCGGATGTCCAACGTCGCTTGTGGTGATACTTCCAGTCATGCGGAAAATGTAAGCATGGTCAAGGAACGCATGCTGTCAGAGCGTGAGTTTCTGTTTCTTGCCGAGTTGTTCAAGGCACTAGGGGACTACACACGGTCTCGAATTCTTTTTGCCTTGTCTGTTCACGAGTTGTGTGTGTGCGCACTTGCCGAGGTCTTGGATATGTCTCAGTCTGCCATATCCCACCAGCTTCGGTTGCTCCGTGCGGCGAAGCTCGTACGCTACCGCAAGGAAGGAAAGAATGTATATTACGCTCTGGATGACGATCATGTTCGTACGTTGATCGTGCAGGGTATTGACCATATTCGTGAGGAAAGCTGAGGCTTTCCTCCTCTTTTTTGTCATTTTATATGAATAGGTGCTCACTTCTAATAACTGTTTAAAGAGAATAAAAGTATGATTGATGTTTTGTTGAAAATAGTTCTGGAATCATGGCATGTCCTTGTCGAGGCCTCGCCGTATGTTCTGTTTGGTTTTTTCGTGGCTGGGCTGCTCAAGGCGTTCGTGCCTGATGCGTTTCTTGCCAAGCACCTAGGTGGAAACAGTGTCGGGGCCGTAGTCAAGGCGTCGGTGATGGGAGTGCCTTTGCCGTTGTGTTCCTGCGGAGTGCTGCCTGCAGCACTCGGACTTCGGCGGCAGGGGGCGAGCAAGGGGGCTACCACTGCCTTCATGATATCCACTCCGGAAACCGGTGTGGATTCAATGGCTGTGACCTATGCGCTTATCGATCCGATCATGACAGTCCTTCGACCGATTGCGGCGTCGATAACTGCGATATTTGCTGGTGTGCTGGTGAATGCGTTCCCCGAGAAAGAAGAACCGTCATTGCCCATGAACGGTCTGCTGAAAATGAGTCATGACCATGATCATGGGCATGCTCACGGCAAGTGTTCATGCGGTTGCGATGCAGACGGCAAGCCGACACTGCTCGGGCGTTTTCGTTCCGGAATGGAATACGCTTTTGGCGAGATGATTGGTGATATCGGCCGCTGGCTTCTGGTTGGAGTGCTCATTGCCGGAGTCATTGCCGCGGTCCTTCCCGACGATGCCCTGAACCAGTATGTCGGTGGAGGCTTTTTGTCGTATCTTGCCATGTTGGTCATAGCATTGCCTCTCTATGTCTGCGCTACTGCCTCAACGCCGATCGCTGCCTCCCTGTTATTGAAGGGATTGTCTCCCGGCGCGGCACTTGTGTTTCTGCTGGCCGGACCCGCTACTAATGGAGCGACTATCACGGTTATGCTCAAGACGCTTGGAAAGCGTGCTGCAGGTCTGTATGTCCTCTCCATAGTGGTTTGTTCTCTCGCTCTGGCCGTGGTCGTGGATCATCTGTATCTTGCGCTCGGAATTGACATTCGTGCCGTGGTTTCAGAAGTCGTGGAAGTCTTGCCGCATTGGGTGGGAATCTTTGGTGCGGTTGTCTTGCTGCTGCTTGTTGTGAGGAGTTTTCTGCGCCCTCATGGCGGCGGTTGAAGCAATTGAATACTGCCGGTCCGGCAGGTACGGTTAATCAAGGGCGTTGCCATCATGCAACGCCTTTTCTTTCCGGTTTTGTCGTGTTACATAACCGCCATCAAAATCAGGGAGAATTTCATGAGAAAGATGGTCCTTACGATCATGGCGATTGCCCTTTTCAGTGTCGGTGCTCATGCGGCCGATACCAAGATTCGTTTCGGTATTCTGCCGGTGATTGACACCCTGCCGCTTCAGGTTGGTGTTCATGACGGCCTGTTCGCCGAGCAGGGGCTGGATGTGGAACTTGTCAGGTTCTCTTCGGCTCTGGAGCGGGATACTGCCATGCAGGCCGGACAGCTGGACGGGTATTTTGGTGATCTTATTGCCACCTATCTGCTCATCAGCCGGGATGTTCCCATGTATATCGCCCTGACATCGTGGCGAACGACGCCCGGTTATCCCATGTTCGGCATCGGCCTGTCGCCGAAGAACAAGGACGCCGGGATCGGTGATCTTGCAGGGAAAAAACTTGGTCTTTCCAAGTCCACGATCATGGAATTCCTGGCTGACAAAATGGAAGAGAAACTCGGTGTCGGCAGTTATCATTTTGAGCGAATTGAAATCAAGAAGCTCCCTATTCGACTTCAGATGCTCATGACTGACCAGATTGATGCCGCTTTGTTGCCTGAACCGCTGCTCTCATTGGCAAAGTTTAAGGGGGCGGGGCGCTTGTCACGGCGGACGATCTCAATATCCCCTGACGGTTTTGTGTCTGCATCGCAAATATTTCAAGGGCGGAGCCGGGTCCTATATCCGGTTTGTAACGGCTTACAGGGAGGCTGTTAAGCGACTGACGGAAAAGCCGGAGCCTACCGGCAGTTGATGGCGGAGACATGCCGCATCCCCAAACCGCTGGTTTCGGAATTTCCTGTTTATCCGTATCCCATGCCCGAACTTCCGACTGATGCCGAACTGAATGAAGTACAGGACTGGATGCTTTCCAAGGGGCTGCTCAAGGAGCGTTTGCCTCAGGAGTTGGTGCTGTCTCCGATCATTCCCTAGTGTATGCTGAAAGCTGAAAATCTCGGAAAAATTTACGGTGGAAAGACCGTTCTGGACGGCGTCTCCTTTTCGCTCGGGCGGGAGGAGACGTTGGCTGTTGTCGGGCCTTCCGGGTGTGGCAAGACGTCACTGCTGTATATCCTGAGCGGCCTGTCTCCCGCAGACACCGGGGCCGTGTTTCTCGATGGGAATGAAATTGCCGGACCGACTTCGGATATTTCGATCATATTGCAGGACTATGGCTTGCTTCCGTGGCGATCCGTTGTGGACAACGTTGCGCTTGGACTCAAGGTGCAGGGTGTTTCGCGCAAGGAGCGTATTCGTCGCGCGAAGGCTCAGCTTGCGGAAGTCGGTATTATCGGACGGGAGCGTGATTATCCCCGCCAATCTGAGCGGTGGAGAACAGCAGCGGGTGGCTATTGCCCGTGCCTTTGTCACCCGGCCCCGATTGATGCTCCTTGACGAACCGTTTTCCTCCCTTGATGCCCTGACCCGTGAACGGTTGCAGCTGGCGTTGCTGGATACGTGGCAGCTTCGAAGGTGCCGTATGTCCTTGTGACGCACTCGCTGGAGGAGGCTGTCATGCTGGGCAAGCGGATCATGGTCATGTCTGCCTCTCCGGCCCGACCCGTGGCGGTGTTCGACAATCCCGGTTTCGGAGATGCCGGGGTGCGTGATTCTGCGACCGGATTCGAACTGCTGAAAAAACTTCGGCATACCGTGGAGGACGTATGGTAAATCTGCGTCCGTGTATTCGATACGCTGTCGTTATCGCGGTCATGGGAGGACTGTGGAAGCTTACGGCTATAGCCATGGGTGGTATCATACTCCCGTACCCCGAAGATGCTGTGACGGCTTTTGTTTCCGCCGCCGGAACCCGCTTGTTCTGGGAGCATTTCGGTGTCAGCGCATATCGGGCGGTAGCCGCCATGATTCTCGCGTGGGGAGTGGCTTTCCCGCTCGGATTGCTGATGGGGTGTGTCAGGAAAGTGGACAAACTGCTCGCTCCTTTCGTCTTTCTGACATATCCGGTACCCAAAATCGTGTTGTTGCCGATATTCCTGCTGCTGTTCGGCTTGGGCGATGCCGCAAAGATAGCCATGATCTCGCTTATTCTCGGCTATCAGATTCTGGTGACCACGCGTGACGGTGTGCGTGCCATCAATCCGAAGTATGCCGACTCCGTTCGATCTCTGGGTGGTTCCCGTTGGAACGTGTTTCGCGAAGTCCTGCTTCCTGCTGCGTTGCCGCACGGCTTTACCGCGCTTCGGCTCGGCACCGGAGTTTCGGTCGCAGTGTTGTTTTTGTGGAATCCTTTGCCACCACGCGAGGGCTGGGCTATATGATAATGGACGCGTGGGGTGCCATGGACTACCTCCGCATGTTTACCGGCATCATCGCCATGAGTGTCATGGGGGCGGCTTTGTACGAATTGGCCAATCTCATGGAACGCAGGGCGTGCAAATGGATGTTTTTGAGAAAGAAGGGGTAGCCAATCGGGCTGCCGCATAACCGGATAAATCGGAGCTGTCAGCATTGAAACTTGAATTTGACGATAGCCAATTGGCGAGTCAACTGTTCGGCCCTCAGAATCAGCATCTCAAATTGCTCAGTGAGCGTTTGGATGTCTCTATTGAAAGCCGTGGAAGTTCACTCACTGTGTCAGCGGCTGATGGAGATGAGGGGCGTGTCGCTACTGCCGGACAGGTGCTTTCGCAGCTGTATGCCATGCTGAAAGCTGGCAAGAATATTTACCCGCAGGATGTGGATTTTGCCTGTCGGATACTTGAGCGCCAGCCAACCGCTGACGTGAGTGATGTCTTCAAGGAAAGTGTTTACGCGACTTCCGGCAAACGGACTATTTCGCCGAAATCCATCAATCAGAGAGAGTATCTTGACGCCATTCGCGAGAGTGATCTGACCTTTGGCATCGGTCCCGCAGGCACAGGTAAGACCTATCTGGCCGTGGCCATGGCTGTGGGGGCACTTCTTCGGCGCGAGGTCAAGCGCATCGTGTTGACTCGTCCTGCTGTTGAGGCCGGAGAGAAGCTCGGGTTTCTGCCCGGTGATCTGGCTGAAAAAATCAATCCCTACCTGAGACCTCTTTACGATGCGTTGCACGACATGCTCGATTTCGCCAAGGTGCAGGACTATCAGGAAACCGGTGTCATCGAGGTGGCTCCGCTGGCCTTCATGCGTGGGCGGACACTTAATGATGCATTCATCATTCTGGATGAGGCCCAGAACACCACACCGGAGCAGATGAAAATGTTTTTGACGCGGCTCGGATTCGGTTCGCGTGCGGTCGTCACCGGTGACGTCACGCAGATTGATCTGCCGATTCATGCCAAGTCCGGCTTGTTGCATGCCCGTAGCATCCTGACGGACGTGAAAGGGGTCAAGGTTGTGGAATTTGATGAGAATGATGTTGTTCGGCACCCGCTTGTAGGGCGTATTGTTCGCGCTTATGACAGGCACGAGAGCGAGAAGGACAGGTAATGGCTTCAGGTTTCAAGGTGATTCGAGAAACGCGGCTTGATCCGCATTTCCCTTGTCCCGCCGAGAGCTTGGCGAGATCGGCGCATCCATTCTTGATGCCCTGGACCTGACCGGCATTCCGTGACGCTTAAATTGGTTGATGACGCTGAAATAGCTCGCCTGAACAAAAGTTTTCTGGGTTGTACTGGCCCCACCAATATTTTGAGTTTTCCGGCTGATGATGCGGCCGAGGCCCCGGAGCATGGTTCGGGAGACGCCTATCTTGGCGAACTCGCTCTTTCCGTGGATGCGTTGTCGCGTGAAGCCGCTCTCTATGGTCAGTCTCCACTTGGTCATATGGCGAGGTTGATTGCTCATGGTGCGCTCCATTTAGCCGGATATGACCATGGCGATGAAATGTATGATTTGACCGATGCGGCAGTTGATCGTGTCCTTCTTGAATTCTCCTGAACCGAATGCAGAGGTCGCTGATGTCGAGCCGAAATGTCATTAAGGGAAAGAAGCTTTACAATATCCTTTTTTATGGTGTGATTTTCACGGTTGTTGCCGTGGGGGCGTTGGCTTTCTGGGGAGTGCGTGAAGTTCGCCGCGATGCTGCTGCCGTGGCTGTGGAAAGCTCGGCGCGAGGACTTTCGGGTGCCGTGACCGTGCTTATTAACGCGGTGACTAGTTCCAATGATGAGATGGGAGTGGATTTTCTGGCGAGTCTCAAACCGGCATCACTGCGGACGTCTTTTCCCGGGTGCTTAAAAGCATGGTGCCCTGACTGCCGTCATGGTGTCAGACGGTGAAGGGCTGCTTTACATGCTTACCCGTCAGCAATCCGGTTTGCAGGAAATCGTTCCGGTGCGGAAGGATGGCGGTACGACACGCATTACCTTGTTGAAAGCCGACGGATCGGCGGTTGAAGAAGCAAAGAAAGTCCACGATGACAGTTCGGAATTTAACGACATTCTTGCCAATGAATTCAAACATCTCATGCCCGGTCAGATCAATTGGCGAAGCTCGTATCGTTATTATGACGCTGGAGAATCGTGGCTCACTGCCTCGACATTGATCGTAGTCAATGGGCAGAATTACATGATGTCATATGTCTTTCCTGTTGATACCGTTGTCAGTCGTCTTGGCGGGGCGGAAAGAGGCAGCGCGGAAAAGGTGTTTCTTTTTGGGACAGCGGCAAGGTTTTGCCCATTGAAGGGGCTGCTCAGGGAGAGATTCAGGGAGACCGGGCAAGTCATGCACTTGATGCTGAAAATGTTTCTGACCCGGTTATTTCCAAGGTCTCGGCCTTACTTGCTTCTGGTGACAAGTACCGTAAAGCGCCTTTCCTGTTCTCTGTCAATAAGGAAGCGTGGTGGGGATATGTCCTGCCGTTGTCCGTGTTTGGCGATACAATGTCTTTGGGCGTAGCTGTCCCGCGCAAAAATATCGTTTCCGCCTTGACGAGCGATACGTTTCTTCAGGTTTTTGGTGGATTTCTGGTTATCCTCGCGGCAGGTGCCCTTTTGTCCTGCACAGGAATCGGGCTCGGATTCAGGCGCTTGGTCTTAAACAGAAGATGCCGGTTTCTGCGCAGGATGTGCTCCGGCTTATCGCAGAAGGCGAGAGCAGCGAGCTTGAATTCAAGCAGACACTTCGATTCAACCTCAAGTCCGGAAAGAATGGTCGTGAGATTGAACATGCCAGTATGAAAACCGTAGCCGGTTTCATGAACTCCGCAGGCGGTACTCTGTTTGTGGGGGTAGCCGATGACGGTGTCGTGGCGGGATTTGAAGAGGATAAATTCGGTAATGCCGATAAGGCTCTCCTGCATTTCAACAACTTGGTCAATCAGCATTTCGGGGCAGAATTTGCCCGGTATATTGATACCGCTGTTATCGAAGTACAGGGGAAATCCGTTCTCCGTGTATTCTGCATTCCAGTTGCTGTTCCTGCCATCTTGAAGAATGGTCAGAATGAGGAATTCTACGTTCGGAGCGGGCCCGCAAGCCGCCAGCTTTCCTTGAGCCAGTTCTATGAATGGCTACAGAATCATTAAAATAATTCATTCCCTCTTATGGCTGTGTTAAGAATGACCAGCCTTTTGGAGGGGAATGATGGGAAAATATCCGTTCGGAACTTGTAGTCATATTTTTCGAGTGGCTATTTTTTTGTGCGTTGTCTGGTCGCTGCTTTTGGCAGGACAGGCGTTTGCTGCTGATAAAACCGTGAGGATCGGAATCATTTCCGCCAAGACGGGGGAGGCGGCACGTGCCGGTTTGAGAATTGCCGATGCCGCACGGTTTGCTGCTGCGGAAATTAATGCCCACGGCGGTTTTCTCGGTCATCACGTAGTCTCATTGAGTTTGATAACAAGAGCACCCCCGAAGGGAGTGCCGATGCCGCTAGGCAGGCAGTAAAGGCCGATGTTCTCGCGGTTGTCGGTGCAGCGTGGAGCGCCAATTCTCTTGCTGCTGCGAAAATCCTGCAACCCGCGGGTATCCCGATGATCAGTCCGCTTTCGACAAACCCGGATGTAACAAGGGTCGGGGATTATATTTTTCGAATTAGTTTCACTGATGATTTTCAGGGAAAAGGGCTGGCCCAATTTGCTTTGACAAATATTCAGGCTGCGACCGCAGTGGTGTTGGTGAATGAAAAGCGTCCCTACAGCAGGGATCTTGCTGAGGCTTTCATTGCCACTTTTCAGTCTGGGGACGGGCGTTTGCTTTGGCGTGGCTATTATGACTCCGATGCTGTTTCGTATGATGACATTATTCGGACTACAGCGGGTTTCAAACCTGACGTTGTTTTCATACCGGATTCTTTCAAGGACGTGGGGGGATTTTTGGTTGCGGCCAAGCAACTGGGCGTGAACTCGAAATTCCTCTGCGGTGACGGCATTGGGTTGAAGCTGTATGACGAAATCGGTTTTGATGCCGAAGGAGTATACTATTCGAATCACTGGAGTCGCTGGGTTAACTCTCCGGAATCGAAAGAGTTCGTCAGAAAATTTGAATCGGTGTATGGGCCGATCAAGACCAATGCACCGGCATTGACATACGATTGTATGAACGTACTTGCCGATGCTGTTCGGCGCAGTGGTTCCCTGAAGAGGAAGAAGGTCAGGGATGCTTTGAGTGAAACCGCCGGGTTCAAGGGGATTACGGGAACGATTTCTTTCAATTCGTTTGGTGATCCGGTCAAGTCGATGACAATCAATCAGTTGAGATTCGGCGGACTGCTTTTCGTGGAACAGATTACTCCTTGATATTCTTTTCTTTCTTATGACTTCGTTTTGTTTTGTCCCTTGGAATCACTGTTGTAAATTGCTTTACATTCATATGAATATGGGACAATCTTCACTCCTTTCACAATTATTGGCAATCAATGATGGAGCTGATGCACGATGACCAAGCATTTTTTGACAATTCTGGATATCCCCAGAGATGAGGCCCAGCAGGTACTTTTGCGTGCCAAAGAGATGAAGGACAATAAGGTCCGTACTGATCTTCTGGCAGGGAAAACACTGCTGCTGATTTTTGAAAAGGCTTCCACTCGGACCCGTGTGTCCTTTGAGGTGGGCGTCCGCCATCTGGGCGGTGACCCTGTTTTCATTACCTCAAAGGATTCCCAGCTGGGCCGCAGTGAACCGCTCAAGGATACCGCACGCGTGCTTTCGCGATTTGCGGATGGACTCATCGTGCGAACATTCGGCCAGGAGAAGCTCGAAACCCTGGTCGAATACGGCGATATCCCGGTGGTCAACGCGCTGACCGATGAATACCATCCCTGTCAGATCATGAGCGACATGCTGACCATGTATGAGCGTACGCCGAAACTGGATGAACTCAAGCTCGCATGGGTCGGTGACGGCAACAACATGGTGCATTCCTTTATTAACGGTTCGGCAACGTTCGGCTACGAATTGTGTGTCGCCTGCCCTGAAGGATATGATCCCGATCAGGCCATTCTGGACAAGGCGGTCAGCCTTGGAGCCAAAGTGTCCGTGACCCGCGACCCGGCAGAAGCCGTGGCCGGAGCACAGTATGTCCATACCGATGTGTGGGCATCCATGGGGCAGGAAGAGGAACAGAAGAAGCGTGAAGTGGCATTTGCCGGCTTCGAAGTGAACGAAGCGCTTATGGCCAAGGCCGCCGATGACGCGAAGTTCATGCATTGCCTGCCTGTTCACCGTGGCGAGGAAGTCAGTGAAAGCGTGTTTGAAAGTCCGGCTTCGATTGTTTGGGACCAGGCTGAAAACCGGCTGCACATGCAAAAAGCCATTCTTGAATGGATTTATAAGTAATAAAGATAGATAGAATTGTAGGGAAATAATCAAATGAGTAAAATAGAAAAAGTCGTTCTCGCCTATTCCGGCGGGCTGGATACGTCCATTATTCTTAAGTGGATCAAAAACCACTATGATTGCGAAGTCGTCACCATGACCGCAGATCTCGGTCAGGGTGAGGAAATGGACGGTATTGATGAAAAGGCCATGGCGACCGGTGCCTGCAAGGCATATGTCGAAGACATGCGTGAGGAGTTTGTCCGCGACTACGTCTTCCCCATGTTCCGCGCCAATGCCCTCTACGAAGGACGTTACCTACTCGGTACCGCCATCGCCCGGCCTCTGATTTCCAAGCGCATGGTGGAAATCGCCGAGCTTGAAGGTGCACAGGCCGTGTCTCATGGTGCTACGGGCAAGGGAAATGACCAGGTCCGTTTCGAGTTGGCGACCATGGCTCTCAATCCGCGTCTGCAGACCATTGCTCCGTGGCGTGAGTGGGAACTCAAGTCCCGTACCGACCTCATGAATTTTGCCAAGGATAACGGAATTCCCATTCCCGTGAGCCGCAAAAAGCCATGGTCCATTGATGCCAACCTGCTGCACACCTCGTTTGAGGGCGGCGAGTTGGAAGATCCGTGGAATTCTCCCGGCCCGGACTGCTACCGTAATATCACTCCGCCCGAGATGTGCCCGGATGAGCCTGAAGAGATCACCATTGATTTCGAAGCCGGTGATCCCATCGCCATCAACAGCGTCAAGTATTCCCCGGCTGCACTGCTCGCCAAGCTCAACGAACTGGGCGGCAAGCACGGTATCGGCCGTATCGATATGGTTGAAAACCGCTTTGTGGGCATGAAGTCCCGCGGCGTCTACGAGACTCCCGGCGGCACCATCCTCGCTGCGGCCCATCGCGACCTTGAAGGACTGTGCATGGACCGTGAGATGATGCATCTGCGTGACAGCCTGATTCCGAAATACGCGACCATGGTCTACAACGGCTACTGGTTCTCTCCGGAGCGCGAGGCTATGCAGGCCATGATCGACAAGTCTCAGGAAAAGGTCACCGGTACTGTCCGCGTGAAACTGTACAAGGGTAATTGTGTGCCGCTGGGCCGCAAATCCCCGTTCTCCATGTACAACCCGGAACTGGCGACATTCGAGGAAGATTACATTTACGATCAGGCCGATGCCGAAGGGTTCATCAAGCTGGTCGGATTGCGTCTCAAGGGCCGCATGCAGCAGTCCAAATGGGGCGGCAAGGACGTCGAAGACACCTGCGAGAGCTAAAATATGGCACAGAAGAAAATGTGGGGCGGTCGGTTTGCCGAAGGCACGGCCGCTTCCATGGAAGCATATTCCGAATCCGTATCCTATGACTGGCAGCTGTATGCCGAGGATATTCGCGGGTCACAGGCTCATGCCCGTGTGCTTGCGAAGCAGGGGTTCCTGACCGAAGAAGAGGCCAAACAGATTTGTGACGGACTTGATTCGGTCAAGACCGAGATCGAGACCGGTGATTTCGTGTGGAAGACCGAAATGGAAGACGTCCACATGAACATCGAGTCACGCCTGACCGAAATCATCGGTGCTGTCGGCGGCAAGCTGCATACTGCACGCAGCCGCAACGATCAGGTGGCGCTTGATTTCCGTCTGCATGTGGCCGCACGTCTGGCCGCTTGGCAGGAATATCTGCTTTCGCTCATTGAGACCTATATCGTTCGTGCCAAGGTGCATGGTGACACGCTGCTGCCCGGTTGCACGCATTTTCAGCCTGCCCAGCCCGTGAGTCTGGCGCATCATTTGCTTGCCTACTGCCAGATGTTCAAGCGTGATTACGAGCGCGTGACTGATTGCCTGAAACGGGTGCGTGTCATGCCGCTCGGCGCTGCCGCTTTGGCCGGGACCACCCATCCGGTGAATCCGCAAGCCGTGGCTGACGATCTCGGTGTGGATGCGATCTTTGCCAATTCCATGGATGCTGTTTCCGACCGTGATTTCGTGTTGGAAGCCGTGTTCGCGGGAAGTCTCATCATGACGCATCTTTCCCGTATGTGCGAAGAGATCATCATTTGGGCCAATCCCAACTTCGGGTATGTGAAACTGCCGGACCAGTATGCGACCGGCTCTTCGATCATGCCGCAGAAAAAGAATCCTGACGCCTGCGAACTCATGCGCGGCAAGACCGGCCGCGTAGTCGGCTCCCTGACAGGGTTGCTTGTGCTTCTCAAGGGCTTGCCCATGACGTACAATCGCGATTTGCAGGAAGACAAGGAACCGTTCTTTGATGCGGACAAGACCGTCTCGGCCTCGCTTGGCATCATGAACGGCATGCTCAGACAGCTTGAGTTCGTGCCGGAAAAGATGCTTGCCACAGTGGAACGAGGTTTCCTCAATGCCACTGAACTGGCGGACTATCTGGCCGCAAAGGGCGTACCGTTCCGTGAAGCACATCATATTACCGGTGCTGCGGTTGCCTTTGCAGAAGGGAAGGGCGTTGGGTTGGAAGACCTGAGCCTTGCGGACTTCAAGGAGTTTTCCGCAGAGATCGAGGACGATGTTTTCGACGTGCTTGATTACAAGACGGCGGTTGAGCGTCGAACCTCACCCGGGGGCACCGGACCGGCCTCTGTGACCAGACAAGTTGACGATCTTGAAGCCTGGCTAGTGTCGTTAAAATAAGAAATTGTCAGAAAATATGGGATACGAGGTATTTTTTGCCTCGTATCCCTTGATTTTTCATACGAGGACATTACTCTAGACTTCAACATGTTTGCAAACTATGGCCGCAACCCCGTGCAGCGGTCCACTCAAGAGGGCGACGAGGTGATCGACCTGCGTCCCCGGAGGAATTTCATTTGAACAACCACATGAAAAATCTGGTTATATGGGCGATCATTTTTATTTTGATGGTCGTCTTGTTCAACCTTTTCAATCAGCCACCGATGCCGCAGGACAATCCGTCCTATAGTTCATTCCTGTCCATGGTGGACAGCGGCGGCGTGGCTGAGGTCAAGATTCAGGGGCAGAAAATCATCGGCATGAAGAGTTCCGGTGAAAAATTTCAGGTCTACACTCCCGACGATCCCAAGCTTATTGACACGCTCATCAAGAAAGGCGTGGAGGTGAAGGCGGAACCGCCGGATGAATCCCCGTGGTACATGACGCTGTTGCTGTCGTGGTTCCCCATGTTGCTTCTCATCGGCGTCTGGATTTTCTTCATGCGCCAGATGCAGGGCGGCGGAGGCGGCGGACGTGGTGCCATGAGCTTTGGCCGGTCCAAGGCCCGCCTTATCAATGAAGAGACTGCCAAGGTCACCTTTGATGATGTGGCAGGTGTTGACGAAGCCAAGGAAGAGCTTTCCGAGGTGGTCGATTTCCTGCGTGAACCTCGTCGGTTTACCCGGCTTGGCGGACGTATCCCCAAGGGCGTGCTTCTTGTGGGTGGTCCCGGTACGGGTAAAACGCTTTTGGCGCGTGCCGTTGCCGGTGAAGCGGGTGTTCCCTTCTATTCCATCTCCGGTTCCGATTTTGTTGAAATGTTCGTCGGTGTGGGTGCTTCCCGTGTGCGTGACCTGTTCGCACAGGGCAAGAAAAATGCTCCGTGCCTGATTTTTATCGACGAAATCGACGCAGTTGGTCGTCAGCGTGGTGCCGGTCTCGGCGGCGGGCATGACGAACGTGAACAGACATTGAACCAGCTGCTTGTCGAAATGGACGGCTTTGAGTCCAACGAAGGTGTTATCCTTGTTGCGGCTACCAACCGTCCCGACGTGCTTGATCCGGCATTGCTGCGTCCCGGTCGTTTCGACCGTCAGGTCGTGGTGCCCAATCCGGATCTTCGCGGTCGTGAGCATATCCTCAAGGTCCATAGCCGCAAAACGCCTTTGGCGAGCGAGGTTGATCTTGAAGTTATCGCCCGTGGCACCCCCGGTTTTTCTGGTGCCGACCTTGAAAACCTTGTTAACGAGGCCGCTCTTCAGGCTGCCAAGATCGGCAAGGATCAGGTTAACATGTCTGATTTCGAGGAAGCCAAGGACAAATTGATGATGGGTGGGCGTGAACGCCGCAGCCTAATTCTGTCTGATGACGACAAGAAGACCACTGCCTATCATGAGGCCGGTCATGCTCTTGTCGCCAAGTTGCTGCCCGGTACGGACCCGGTTCACAAGGTGTCCATCATTCCGCGTGGCCGTGCTCTCGGTGTGACCATGCAGCTTCCGGGCGAGGATCGTCACAATTATTCAAAGACGTATCTTACCAGTAATATGGCCGTGCTCATGGGTGGACGAGTGGCCGAGGAGATTGTCCTCGACCAGCTTACCACCGGCGCGAGCAATGATATTGAGCGGGCTACCAAGACTGCGCACAGCATGGTCTGCATGTGGGGCATGAGTGAAAAGCTCGGACCGCTCAGCTTTGGCGATAATCAGGAGCAGGTCTTCCTTGGCAAAGAACTCATTCACGACAAGAACTACGGTGAAGATACCGCGAAGATGATTGATGCGGAAGTCCGGAGGTTCGTTGAAGAGGCCTATCAAACTGCCACGCAGCTGCTCAAGGACAATCGTGACCATCTTGAAGTGATTTCTCTGGCGTTGCTTGACCGTGAGACCATTACCGGTGCCGACATCGACCTGCTTATGGATGGCAAGGAATTGCCTCCCATGAAGGACGACAAGTCGTCCGGCGGGGAAGGTGAGGGACAGGCTGATGGTGGATCTGTCGGTGGTTACACTCCTGAAGGCAAGCCTGCCGGTCCCGGTTACAAGCCGGTGAGCGAAGGGGAGCCCAAAGATGGTGACGACTTCATTCTTGAGGAGGATGACGGCGATGACACCTCATCAGCCGGAGCACCTGAAGATGACGACAAGAAAATCCAGTAACGTTTGAAAATAAAGAAAACAACCACTGATGAAAGACACGACGTGGATACTCAAGGGGGGCAGGGTTCTTGGACCCGCCCCCTTTTTTATTGCCGGGGTGGTCAATGTAACTCCGGATTCGTTTTATGATGGTGGCAGTCATGCTGGTGTTGAAGCAGGTGTGTCCCATGGTGCCGATCTGGCTCGGCAGGGTGCTCACATTCTTGATGTGGGTGGAGAATCCACGCGGCCTTATGCGGATTCAGTGTCGCTGGACGAAGAATTGGAACGGGTCGTTCCCGTTATCGAAGGACTGGCCGGACTGGATATATGTGATGAAAACGGCACATTGTTGCATCCTGTCATTTCCGTGGACACATACAAGGCCGAAGTTGCGGCTCGTGCACTGGATGCCGGGGCCGACATTGTGAATGACGTGTCTGCTTTCGCTTTTGATCCCGGCTTGCTCGATGTGCTTGCACAGTATGCTCCGGGCTATGTGTTGATGCATTCTCTCGGGCGGCCTGAGGACATGCAGGATGCGCCTAGTTACAAAGATGTGGTGGATGAAATCCTGGCGTTCTTTGAACAGAAGCTTGAGGTGCTTGATAAGGCAGGACTGCCCAAGGACCGAATCGTCCTTGATCCCGGTATCGGGTTTGGCAAACTGCTTGAGCACAATCTTGCTATCTTGCGGAATCTTGAGCGGTTCAAGGTCTTAGGCCTGCCTATTTACATGGGGCTTTCCAACAAGTCGCTTTGGCAGGGGCTTTTGGGACTGGGTGTCAACGAGCGTCAGAATGCCACGCAGGCGGCTACAGCGGTTACTGCCATGAAAGGTGCGGCCATTCATCGTGTGCATGAAGTTAAATTCGCACAGCAAACATTGACCATTGTTCAGGAAATAGCGTAGCAAATAATATGTTTGAACTTTTCGGGATACAGATAACTTGGCGCGTCATGCTCGATATCGGGCTGGTCGCTTTTATATATTACAATATTATCCTTCTGGTTCGGGGGACCAGAGCCGCAGCTGTCCTATATGGAATGGTCGTGGTTCTGATCGTTTACTACGTCTCCGATCTGTTCAATCTGTATACGCTCAATGCCCTGCTTGGAGAATTCCTTGCGTCAATCTTCCTTGTGGTCGTCATTCTGTTCAAGAATGATATCCGCAAGGCGCTTGCCAGTGTCGGCACCAAGCGCTTCTGGACTAAGTCAGAGGTACGCGATGACACGCTGGATCATTTGACTCGGTCGGTCATGAATATGTCCTCGACGAGTACCGGGGCCATTATCGTGATCGAGAAAAGCATGCCACTTGGCGACATCATTGAGCGCGGCATTGAACTTGATGCCAAGGTCAATCAGGAGCTTATCGAAACAATTTTCGTGACGGACACACCGCTGCATGATGGAGCCATCATTCTTCGACGTGACCGTATCGTGGCGGCGGCCTGTATTTTGCCGTTGTCTTCCAAGTTGCGCGGGCAACCCATGTACGGCACACGGCATCGGGCGGCTCTTGGCATCAGTGAAGGATCGGACGCCATTACGGTGGTCGTATCCGAGGAGCGCGGCGAAGTTTCCGTCGCCATGAACGGCAGGCTGACGACCAGTCTGGACGAAGTCCGCCTCAGGCGTGTCCTGAGAAACGCTTTGGGACGATAGAATGACAAAGAATTGGCAAACCATGCTTTTGGCCCTTGCAATGGCCATATTCACCTGGTTTCTGGTCACGGGACGGGAAGTCGTTGAGACGTGGGTGGATATGCCCGTTGTCATGACCAACCCCCCCGAAGGCATGATTATCGAGGACGGTCTTGTGGACAAGCTGCAAGTGCGTTTGCGTGGTCCCAAGGGACTGGTCGGCAACCTGGCGAACCAGAATTTGACCTATCCGCTGGACGTCAGCCATCTCAAGATCGGCAAGCAGGTCGTGGACATCGATTCCTCGAAACTCCCTTTGACATCCACGTATGAGATTATCGAGGTCAAGCCGAATCGGCTGAAGCTGACGGTTGACCGTCGTATTACGAAAATGATTTCGCTTGAGGCCGCCTGGGCAGGCAAACTGCATCCTGACTACAAGTTGCAGGAAGTCGTTGTTTCTCCTGATCTGGTGGAAATTCGAGGACCTGAAACCTTGTTGCGCAAGATCAGCAAGGCAAAAGTCGTCATGCACGAGGATTTCCCGGAGGAAGTGCCGCGCAGTTGGGTTGAAGATGTCGGCCTTGAACTGCCGGAAGAGGTTGAAGCGTCTCCCGGCCAGGTTCGCGTGGAAGGTTTTTTTGGACCCAAGATGCGTGAAATCTGGGTCAAGTTGCCGCTTGGCGTGGAGTTGCCGGATGGCTTTCGGGCAAAGATCGGGCAGGATTATGTGCGTCTCCTTATTGAAGGACCCATTTCCTTGTTCCGCAATAATGAATATCGCAAGGTCATGTCGGCTGCCGTTGTTTTCGGACCGGAGACGGTTGCCGGGAGCTTCGATCTCGATTATGACGTCGTGCTGCCGGATGGCTGCCGTCTCGTGAAAAAGAATCCCGAGACGATCAAGACTACAATAAAAAAGAAATAAATCGCTTTATGCGAATAGCTGGAGCACTGTAATGAAGCAGAGGCTTTTCGGAACCGATGGCCTGCGCGGGCAGGGCAATATATTCCCCATGACACCTGAGATTGCGCTCAAACTCGGTTTGGCCGCAGGACAGTATTTTCGTAACGGTTCAAAGCGCCATCGTGTCGTCATCGGCAAGGATACCCGTTTGTCCGGGTATATCTTTGAAGCCGCTTTGCGTCCGGGTTGTGCGCCAACGGCATGGACGTTTTTCTTGTCGGCCCGATGCCGACTCCGGCCATTTCCTTTTTGACGCGCAACATGCGTGCTGATCTGGGTGTGGTTATTTCCGCCAGTCACAATCCGTTCATGGATAACGGCATCAAGTTCTTTGACCGGACCGGTTTCAAGCTGCCGGACGCTGTCGAGGACGAGATCAGTGAGCTGGTCATGGCAGACGTGCCGCAGTGGGACTATCCCGCGCCAGAGAAAGTCGGGCGTGCATATCGCATTGAAGACGCCCGTGGCCGATATATCGTTTATCTGAAAAACAGTTTCTCCCCGAAGCTCACACTGGATGGCATGAAGGTCGTTCTGGATTGCGCTCATGGTGCGGCTTACGGCGTTGCTCCCTATGTGTTTGAGGAGTTGGGAGCCGAGGTCATCAAGGTCGGCATGAAGCCGGATGGATTGAATATCAACCAGAAGTGCGGTTCTCTGTATCCGGAAGTCATTTCCAACATCGTGGTGGATGAAGGTGCTGACATAGGCATCGCGTTGGACGGTGATGCAGACCGGCTCATCGTTTGTGATGAGAAGGGCCGGATTCTGGATGGCGACCAGATCATGGCGCTCAGCGCGTTGGAGCTTATGGAAAAGGACAAGCTGCCCAAGAACATGCTTGTTTCCACGGTCATGAGCAACATGGCACTCGAAATTTTCATGCAGGAAAACGGCGGCACTCTGCTGCGGACCGCAGTGGGGGATCGCTATGTTGTTGAGGCTATGCGCCGGGAAGGTGCCATGCTCGGCGGCGAACAATCGGGACATCTTATTTTCATGGAGCATTCCACCACTGGTGACGGACTCCTTGCCGCGCTGCAATTATTACGTATAATGTGCGAGAAAGAAAAACCGCTGTCCGAATTGGCCGGTCTGCTGGAGCCGTTTCCTCAGGTGCTCAAGAATGTTCACGTGGAGCGTAAAATCCCGTTTGACGAAGCGCCCAAGGTGCAGGAAACCGTACGCAAGGTAGAAGACGCCCTGTATGGCAAGGGGCGTGTGCTGCTGAGGTATTCCGGCACGGAAGCGGTCTGTCGTGTCATGGTCGAAGGTCCGGATATCGACAAGGTGGAAATGTATACCGACGAAATCGTCGATGCCTGCGAAAAACATTTGAGATAAGTCTGTTTCCCTCTGGAGGAGATCAATGGAAGTCAAGAAAGCCGTCATTCCGGTTGCAGGTTGGGGTACCCGTTCACTTCCCGCTACCAAGAATATTCCCAAGGAAATGTTGCCTATTTTCCGTAAGCCCATTGTCCAGTATATCGTGGAAGAGGGGATTGAGGCCGGTTTGAGTGACGTGGTTTTGTTACCAACCAGAACAAGACCATCATAGAAGATCATTTTGATCGAAATTTTCTTTGGAGCAGCTTCTGGCCCGTGCCGGAAAGGCGAAGATGCTTGAGGAAGTGCGTCGTGTAGCCGATCTCATCAATGTGATCGCAGTGCGCCAGAAAGAGCAGCTTGGTCTCGGGCATGCCGTGCTCACCGCTCGGGAAGTATGCAAGAATGAGCCGTTCGCCGTTATGCTCGGTGATGATCTCATGTTCGGCCGTAGCACCGGTATCGGCGAACTTATCAAGGCTGCAACTGCCGAGAACAAGGCCGTTGTTGGCGTTATTGAAGTTCCTGAGGACAAGGTCTCGAAGTATGGTGTCATCAAGGGCGAGAAGATGCGTGAAGGAATGTATCGCGTGACGAGCCTTGTTGAAAAGCCGGCGGCAGAAGAGGCTCCTTCCAATCTCGCCATTATCGGTCGTTATGTTCTGCTTCCTGAAATTTTTGATATTCTTGAAGATCAGAAGGCCGGTGTGGGCGGCGAGATCCAACTGACTGATGCTCTTCAGGGATTGGCGGATCAGGACAAGCTCATTGCCGTCAAACTCGGTGGTCAGCGATTCGATGCTGGTGACTGGGTGGAATATCTTACGGCTAACATCTATTTTGCCCTGCATGACGAAGAGCTTCGCGATGAACTCATCGGGCGGCTTCGGGAGTTGATTCCTTGTTCAGATTAACAGCTTTTGTTTCGTTCTTTCTTCTCTATGTATTAACGCTTCCCGTGTCCGCGTTCACGCCGGACGACGAAGAGCTTTCCTCGCTCATGCAGAAGAATTATGGCGCGCTTTCGTCATGGGAAGCCGAAATGTCGTTCCCGGCCGCACCCAACGTGAAGGCGCACGTCTGGTACGCACGCGGAAAGTGGCGGCAGGAATGGACCGGTGGCGGTAAGGCCATCGGTATGAATGGCAATGTTGTGGCAAAGTGCGTGGTTGACGATTTCGCTTTGTCGCCGTTGTTTGTCTGGATGCCGCCTAATCCTGTGGAGACGTGGAAATCCTGGGGTGTGGACAATGCGACCAGTTCTTATGGGTTTTGTGACACCATGCCGTGCTATCTTTTTGGTGCGGAGCCCGGTGACGAAAGTACTCCCATGGTTCAGTTGAACAACGAGGATATGTCTCCGCTCGTGGTGCGCTATCGCTCCGACAAGGGACTGACCACGGTGACTTATGGTGAGTATCGCACGTTGGGTGGATTCCGGGTACCGCAATCCGTCAGTCTTGTCGTGGAAGGAGATTCCGTGCTTGAGGCCAAGGTGAAGTGGATTGCCGTGAACCGGGCCGATGGTGAGGAACTGTATGCTCGGGATGCGCTTGATACGGCTCCCTGTGCAGTGCCGCCGACTCCGTTTGACGTTCTGCGTGATTCTTTTCGCTACCCTATGGTCAAGTAGGCTGTCATGGCCGACCTCTGGCAGGTAACGCTCGTCAGTCCACCGTATCAGGTGTTGACGTACGAGCGGCCTTCTTATTTTCCCGAACTGCATTCCGGGCAGCGGGTTATCATTCCGCTTGGCAATTCGCATCGCATGGGAGTTGTTGTCGGGCCTGTGGATGATGCTCCCGACGGCGTTGCGCTCAAGGCGATGATATGGCCGCTTGAGCGGTCACCGCTTTTGAATGCTGCCTATATTGATATGGCTGAAAATCTGGCCACACGGCAGATGGCCGATGTCGGGCGTATTCTCGAAATTCTTTTGCCGCGGGGGCTGCGAACGGCGGCTGTCACTTTTCGTGTCGACAAACATGTGGCTGAGCGCAAGCTGCCTGCTTCGGTCAAGCCCGGTCAGATAGTCAAGTTTCCCGAGGCGGACAAAGTGGCGCTCATGGAACTTTGGCAGGCTGGGCGAATGCGGGTTCGCGTCAATGCGAAGCGGGAGGCCGAGGAGCGGTTTGCACAGCTTTTGTCCGATCCGCCGTGGGCTGTGCGCCCCAATGCCAAACGACAGTTGAGCGTGCTTGAGTATCTTTTGGATAATGGACCGCAGAGTCTCTTCGGTTTGAAGTATGCGCTTGGAGACTGGGCACCGGAGATTGCGGCAAAACTCGAAGGGGTAGGGCTGGTTTCGCTCGGTGAGTTGACTGCCGATATGCTGGGCGAAGTCGATGAAGGCGCTGGAACATGCGGCGACGCCGAACCGTTTGATTATGATTTTACCGCTGAACAGCAGGTTGCGTTAGAGGAAATGACCTCCACGCTGGACAACGGAGGCGGGCCGCATCTGTTGCATGGCGTGACCGGCAGGCGGCAAGACTGCCTTGTATCTTGAAATGGACGCGGGTGTGTCTGTCACGC
>LQAJ01000148.1_pt1 | contig 31907 bp, 38 predicted proteins | sample 1535811 | NCBI WGS metagenome assembly LQAJ01 (sample SAMN04331587, study PRJNA305678) | bioreactor metagenome | isolation source: bioreactor_6 inoculated with Wadden Sea sediment 2nd replicate of a... | place: Germany: Wadden Sea, Janssand Flat
GCGCATATGGCCGTATACGCCGGCTGCATTCTGATCGAAATCAAGGGTCAGATTACCTTCAGAGATTGTTTTTGCGATATCCGCGAGTTCGGCGGGATCCTTGCCAAGCTGCTTCATGATGGAACGAATGATGAAGAGCGTGGTCAATACGGCTGCCAGCAGGGCTATAGTTGTCAGGGAAACAAGGGTCGTCATTGCCTGGGCATTGATCGCCTGCAGAGCAGGTCCCAATCTGTCCTGATCCGTCATGACCGAAAGCTTCACTTGCTCAACGTCATTGGCAATGGCCGGACCGATCACGTCGAGCTTGCTGGTGATGATCTCGTTGCGGGAGAATATGATTCCGGTCAGCTTGTTGAAAGCCTCGGTATACGTCCTTGCCAGCCCCACGGACTCTTGCAGAAGTTTCCGGCGTTCAGGGTTCTGTAGTGAACCGTCAAGAATCTTCATTTCTTCCTTGAGCGTTTCGGTTTCCTTCTGCACGCGATCAACGGAAGCCTGGGAGTTGTCATCGAGAAATTTGATAACGTACAAACGGGCCAGCAGCAGGTTGCGCAATGCCAGACCGCTGCGGAAAGCCGCTTCCATGTCATTGTCGCGTTCCGCCGTGGTCAGAATTTTCGTAAGATTTCGTTCCATTTGCGGGCCTTGAACATTGAGAATGTTGTTCACGAGATTATCGCGTTCGGCTCGCAGCTGTTTGACCTGATTGAAATATTTCCCGTATTCCGAGACCTTTTCTTCCGCACTGTCCACCAACCGGGCGCGTTCGGGTTTCTGGATTTCATCCTGTGCGGTTTTTAGGAATCCGAGCATTTTGCCGAAATACTCGTCATACTGTTGAATGTCCTTGTCACTGCCCGTGATGATGAAGTCCTTCACATTCATCCGGACCATAAGCATATTGGCCTGTAACCGTCCGCTCAGGTTGGTGTCGCGGGCCATTCCGCGATAGCTTGTGAACCCTTCGCTTGAGCTGTTCAATGCCCAAAACGAAACACCCGCCAAAACCAGCAGAAGAGCCAGCAGGCCGCCAAATCCCAGCGATAGCTTGGTTGATAGCTTCATACCCCATCTCCTTGATTTTTGTCATGGAACAAACAGGTCCTGTCACCTTACCTCACGATATACGTATCAAGAGTTTGTTGAAGCGCAAGCGGATCTGGTCGATTATAACGCCGATAACAGATTATTATAACTGGATAACATGAGAATTGTTACTAGATATAAGATATTTTTCAGTAATCATAGATAAATGCAGATATGTTCAATTGGAAGGGTAACGGTTTTAGCGCGAATACCAAATTTTTCGCGACGCATCGAAGCGTAAAAATAACTGTCATCGGCCGGGATACCGGATATGGAATTGAGCATTGCGTGAAATTCGTCTAGACTTCGCGCATTCTACAGGCATCTATTCGTATTCAGTAATATTTGTAAGGAGTCGAACATGAGTACCATCACAGGCGTCTGGGCACGCGAAATCCTTGATTCCCGCGGTAACCCCACTGTTGAAGTCGAAGTTATCACCGAATCCGGCATCATGGGGCGGGCAGCTGTTCCGTCCGGTGCTTCTACCGGCTCTCGTGAAGCGCTTGAACTGCGCGACAAGGAAGAACGTTACGGCGGCAAGGGCGTTTTGCAGGCCGTGGAAAACGTACGCGGCGAAATCGCCGGGGCCATCATCGGCATGGACTGCGTCCGTCAGGTCACCCTCGACAACGCACTCATCGACCTTGACGGCACCGAAAACAAGGACCGTCTCGGAGCCAACGCCCTGCTCGGCGTATCCATGGCTGCCGCCCGTGCTGCAGCGGGTTTCCTCGGTCTGCCCCTGTATCAGCATCTCGGCGGTGTCAATGCCAAGCTGCTGCCCGTTCCGCTCATGAATATCATCAATGGCGGCGAACACGCTCCCAATAATCTGGACATTCAGGAATTCATGATCATGCCCGTGGGTGCGGAGACCTTTGCCGAGGCCCTGCGCATGGGTGCCGAGACCTTCCACAAATTGAAAGGCATCCTTGCCAAGGACGGCCACGTCACTTCCGTTGGCGACGAAGGCGGCTTTGCTCCGAACCTGAAGTCCCACGCCGAGGCATTCCAGTACATCACCCGTGCTGTCGAGGAAGCCGGATATGAACCGGGCAGGGAAATCTGCTTTGCCATCGACGCTGCGGCCAGCGAATTCTACAAGGACGGCAAGTATGTCCTCGCCGGTGAAGGCAAGGAACTTTCCTCTGCTGAACTCGTGGACTTTTACGACGACCTTGCTTCGCGTTTCCCCCTCGTGTCCATCGAGGACGGCCTTGCCGAAGCGGACTGGGACGGCTTTGCTCTCCAGACCGAGAAAATGGGCGACCGCATCCAGCTCGTGGGCGACGACCTGTTTGTCACCAATCCCGATATCCTCGCCGAGGGTATCGACAAGGGCGTGTGCAACTCCATTCTCATCAAGCTCAACCAGATCGGTACGGTCTCCGAGACGCTTGATACCATCGAGCTTGCCAAGACCGCGGGTTACACCAACGTTGTTTCCCACCGCTCCGGTGAAACCGGCGACCATTCATCGCCGACCTCGCCGTGGCAGTGAACGCGGGCCAGATCAAGACCGGCTCCCTGTGCCGTTCCGATCGACTCGAAAAGTACAACCAGCTTCTGCGTATCGAAGAAGAGCTTGACGATGATGGCGTCTACTACGGCCCCATCCTTGGCGGCAGCTTCTTTGAGGAGTAAGAAGAGAAGACGTCTCCGGCGGCCTGAGTCCACTTGGAAAGAGGGCTGGGTAATTTGCCGGACACGATATGAAGTAAATGAAGGGCGGATATGCAGTGCATATCCGCCCTTTTGTTGTGTACGGTTATGTGGCGGGGACAGCCCTTGGAGCTACGTATCGGTGCCGCAGCTTCATGAAGCAGTAGAGGGACAGGCCGACTGCCGCCAATTCCGACAGCGGAACGGAAAGCCAGACGCCGTTGAGTCCGAAGATCGGTGGGAGCAGGAACAGGAATCCGAGGGTGAACACAAAGGATTTCAGGAAGGAAATCAGTGCGGACACCTTGCCGTTGTTTACCGAGGTGAAGAAACCGGAGGAGAGGATGCTGACGCCTTCAAGCAGATAGGCAAAGGCGAAGATCGTGAGGCCTCCTTCGGCAATGTCGATGACTGTCTGTTCTCCCTTGGCGAAAAGCGCAATGATGTCTCCACCGAAGATGAGGCGATCAGGAATGAAAGGATCGAGGCTCCCAGCACCACGATGCAAGACGAGGTCACCAGTTCCCTGATTTTGGTGAAGTTCCTGCTGCCGAAGTTGAAGCTGATGACCGGCGAGATGCCGACACTGATGCCGAGATGGATCGAGGAGAGCAGGAAATACATGTACAGGAGGATGGACAGCGCAGCCACGCCGTATTCTCCCGCATAGCTGATGATCACGTAGTTGAAGGCAAGCGTCTTCACGCCTGCGGATATTTCGGAAACCATCTCTGACGAGCCGTTGATCATGCATTGCCGAGAAATCTGAAATCCATGACCGGACGGGTAAAGCGCAGGGTCCGGGCTTTGAAGAACAGGTAATACGTCCCCAGGGAAACCGCTGTCACCACTCCGAGGGATGATGCGATGCCCGCGCCCTGAATGCCCATGTCCATCTGCACGATAAGAATGTAATCCATGATCACATTGACCAGTCCTGCCGCGATGGTTGTGTAAAATGCCCATACCGGGCTGCCGTCCAGCCGGATGAAGTATTCCACGGACACCTGAAGAATGACCGCGCCGATGCCGAAGAGGAAGACGTCCAGATAGGCTGTACAGTACGGCATGAGCGCGTCTGTGGCTCCCAGGGCTGCGGCAATCCTGTCTGTGCCGATGAGTTTGGTCGCAGTGATGACCGTGCCCGTAAGCATAACCAGAAAGATGGTGGTGAGTGTGAAGTGGGAATGGGCCTTGTTTGTCTGTTTTTCTCCCAACTCGATGCCGAGGATGGCGCTCGCACCGGATGCGAACATGACGCCGATGCCGAATGTGAAGCTGAAATACGGCATGATGATGTTTACCGACGCCATGGCAAGGGGCCTGCACAGCGTGCGATGAACAGCGCGTCTACTATCATGTAGAGCGATATGGAAAGCATGCTCAGTACCGAGGGGGTGACGAATCTGAGGTAGTCCCCGGCTGACCATTTTCTGCTGAAAAATCTTCCATGAATATCTCCTGTTCACGTGTTTTTTGTCTGCTTGCACTCACCATGAGGTATATAGTAACTATAGGGTCAAGCGAAAAATGAGGGAATATGAAGTTTCGATTTTCAACAGGTGAAATGGCCAAGCATTTCAACATCTCCAAGCAAACACTCATCTACTATGACCGGATCGGCGTTTTTGCCGAATGCGACAAATGAAGACACCGGATATCGGTATTATACGATTGAGCAGTGCGAGGAATTGGATGTCATTTTGTCTTTGAAGAATATCGGAATGTCGCTCAAGGAAATTCGCGCCTATCTTGCGTTGGACTCGACAGCGGATCGGGTTGCCCTGCTTGAAAGTCAGGAAGAGAGAGTCAGGGAACAGATCAGGAAGGTAACCAGAGCGCACAGTCGTATTGCATCAATGGTCGATGCGTACAGGAAACGCCTGTCCATCGTTCCTTTCGAGATGGGCGTAAAACATCTTTCCGCCAGAACCGTTTTCAGTGAACCTGTCAAAGCGCCGTATGATCAGTATCAACTTGAAATCGCAATCAAGCGTTTACTTGAAAAGACGCGTGACCGGAGTGATGCGGGGATTCATGAATTTTTCGGCGTAATCGACGAGGATGCCGCCGGGACTGGCAGGTTTCTCAAAGTCGGCCAGTACGTCGAGTCAAATGGCAATGACAGCGTGTCCGCCGGGGAGTATGCGTACATTATTCATAAGGGAGCCTACGGGGATGCCGGTCAATCCCGAAAAAAACTCACCGCTTATGTTGAAGAAAGGGGGCTTTTGCCTGCGGGACCTTTTGTGGAAAGCATGCTGCTGGATTATCTGGCTGTCTCCAGTGAGGATGAGTACCTTGTGGAAATTCAGGTCCCCGTACGCCGGGAACATGGATAGTGCGGGTTGCATGTTCGCCCTTTTTTTTTCTACGTAGCAGCACAACGAGCGGGAAACCGCTTTGATTCCGGTTTGTATTTCTTTCATCAAGACAAGAGGCGTCGAGCGATTTTTCAGAAATCGCAACTATTTAACTTTTCCTGAACGTGAAACGCCGTAAACGAATTTTTGAGATCGCAGCATCTCGCAGCGGCGTTTTCGTCCGAATGTTCAGGAAATTTTCAAGCATTCCCTTCAAAAAGGGGGCTTGAGCCGCCGGCGGCAGGTTTCGCGCAGCGACTGCCGGAGGCGAACGGAGGCATTCGTATATGATTCTTCTCGATGGCAAGGAAACGGCCGCGACCATTCGCGGCGAGATCAAGGAAGAGGTTGTCGGACTGGAGGCCAAGTACGGCCGCAAACCCGGTCTGGCTGTCGTGCTGGTGGGTGAGGACCCGGCCAGTCAGGTGTATGTGCGCAACAAGGAGCGTGCATGCGAGGACTGCGGTATCCTTTCCGTTCCTCATCGTCTGGAAAATGCCACACAGCATGAGCTTGAGGGGCTGATTCAGGAACTGAACCGCGACGTGAACGTGGACGGCATTCTGGTGCAGCTTCCGCTTCCCGAGGGACTGGACAGCCAGAAGATTCTGGACCTGATCGACCCGGACAAGGACGTGGACGGTTTCCATCCGGTAAACGTTGGCAAGATGAGTCTCGGACTGCCGGGATTCAAGCCGTGTACTCCGGCTGGCGTTATCAACCTGCTCAAGCGGTACGACCTTGACCCGGCCTGCAAGAAGGCAGTGGTCATCGGACGTTCAAACATCGTTGGCAAGCCGCTTGCCATGATGCTGTCCCAGTCCGGTCCGTGCGCCAATGCCACGGTCACGCTGTGCCATTCCCGCACGCAGGACCTCAAGGCCGAGTGTCTGGAAGCGGATTTCGTGTTCGCTGCCATCGGTGTGCCGAACTTCGTGACTGCTGACATGGTCAAGGAAGGTGCCGTTGTTGTCGATGTAGGCATCAACCGTACGGATGAAGGCTTGGCCGGTGATTGCGATTTCGAGGCGCTCAAAGACAAGGTCCATGCCATTACCCCGGTTCCGGGCGGCGTCGGTCCCATGACCATCGCGCAGTTGATGGTGAATACGCTTGAGGCTTTCAAATTGCATGTCGGTGCCTGATATAGACTGACATAATACAGAATAATAAAGGCGGTGCTTCGAACGGAGCACCGCCTTTATTGTTTTTTGAATGCTGAAAGCAAGCAAGATGTATTACTTTTTGAAATTATAATGGATATATTTATACTATACAGTTAGCTTCTCTTTCATACTCGTACAATTCATAACGTTTTTTTAGGGAGAGAATAATGACGTTTAAAGATTTGTCGCTCAAGTACAAGATAGGTGGAAGCATCTGTCTCGCTGTGACGATCATTTTGGTCGTGTACACGTTTGTCATCGTATCCAAGACACGGGAAATCTCGGTACATGACGCTGAACAGATCGCGATTGAAATGGCCAACCGCTATGGCAACGAAGTCAAGGGCAGCATGGAAAAGGCGCTTGATGCCAGCTTGTCAACCGGTGCCGCTTTCGAAGCCATGATCAAGAATCGGGAAATTATCGACCGCAAGATTGTTGATGAGATTCAGCAGGCGGTTGTGCTTTCTGATGACACATTTTATGGCATCCAGTCCTGTTTCGAACCCAATGCCCTTGACGGCAGGGACGCCGAGTTTCACGCCACGGGCGACCCCATGTGGGAGCACATGGGTGGCGCTTACGGTAACTACTGGTGGCGCGGAACAGGCGGTATGGAAGTCGTGAACCTCACAAAATACGATTATCCGAATACCCGTGATTGGTACAAGGCTCCTCGTGACAAGAATGCTCCGAACCTGACCGAGCCGTATTACACCGAGGTTGCCAAGACCAACATGGCGACAATCGCTGTGCCTGTCAGGGAAAACGGCAAGTTCATCGGTATCGTGGGTATCGACTTCACGCTTGATGCGTTCCAGGACATGGTCAAGGATCTCAAACCCATGGGAACCGGGCGTGCGCTTATTGTCTCGAATAAGGGTGTGCTCGTCGCTCATCCCGATTCGAATCTCATGAACAAGCCTGTTGCCGATGTTTTGTCTCCTGAACTCTCCGGCACGATAGTGAACGCCATTGAAAGAGGCGAATCCTTTGTCGGGTTCATGGAGTCTCCACGGACCGGCCAGAGTAACCTTATCGTGTTCGAGCCGATCAAGATTCGCGGCACGGATACGCCGTGGTCCATCGGTATAGCCATTCCCTCGGCAACCATCTACGAAGTTGCTGATGATTTCCTGTATCTCAGTGTCCTGCTGACAGTCCTCGCATTGGCGATTGTCATCGTGGTTGTCGTTCTCGTTGCCAGGGCCATTACCGGGCCGATGGTCAAGAGTGTGGCTTTTGCCAAGGAGATCGCATCCGGCAATCTCTCGGCAGAACTTGATATTCATCAGAAGGATGAGGTCGGTGTCATGGCCTCGACCTTGCGGAAATGGGAGCCAAGCTCAGGCAGGTTGTCGGTGATGTCCGCAACGTCACTGACAGCGTGGCATCCGGGGCGACCCAGATTGCCTCGACATCACAGACGCTTTCGCAGGGAAGCACTGAACAGGCCGCGTCCATTGAGGAAGTGTCCTCAAGCATGGAAGAGATGGCATCAAACATCAGCCAGAATGCGGAAAACGCTACCCAGACACAGAGTCTGGCAAGCGGTGCCGCAGGTCAGGCCGAGGACGGCGGTTCCGCCGTATCCGAAGCGGTTGAAGCCATGCGGGAAATCGCCGACAAGATCGGCATTATCGAGGAAATAGCCCGTCAGACCAACCTGCTCGCGCTCAACGCCGCCATTGAGGCCGCCCGTGCCGGTGAACACGGCAAGGGGTTCGCGGTTGTCGCTGCGGAAGTCCGCAAGCTGGCGGAACGTTCCGGTGTGGCCGCAGGTGAGATCAGCCAGTTGGCAGCCAGCAGCGTTGATGTGGCCGACCGTGCGGGCGAACTGCTCGGCAAGCTCGTACCGGACATCAGCGTACTGCCGATCTGGTGGAGGAAATCTCATCTGCCAGTAATGAACAGAACGCAGGTGCCTCACAGATCAACAGCGCCATTCAGCAGCTTGACAGTGTCGTGCAGCAGAACGCTTCGGTCTCCGAGGAGATGTCGTCAACATCCGAAGAGCTTTCCGGTCAGGCTGTGCAGCTTCAGGATACCGTTTCCTTCTTCAAGCTCGGTGACAGCGGTGGCGGTGGTTACCGTCAGACTGTGACTCAGGTCAGGAAGCCGGTGCAGGCGTTGAATGCGGCTGCTCCTCAGACTGCGCCCAAGCCTGCTGCAGGCTCCGGTGTGGCCCTGAACATGGACCAAGACGGCGACTTCGAACGCTTCTAGAAAACAGGGGCGGTCCGAATTCGGGCCGCATCCTTTTGTGTATATGACAGGAAGGGCGACTCCCTATGGGGGCGCCCTTCCTTTTTTGTTTTCTCCGGAAAAAACGGCTGACACCGTTTGCCATTCACGCATGATTTCGTGTAGCGTTGGCCGGTCTGACAGAACTGAATGATTCCGCCGGGTCAGGTGGAGACGGGAGAATTACCATGAGCAAGATTTTCGTGGCCGGAGCAACCGGCAATATTGGCACCGCGTTGTTGGCACAGCTGCAGGATACAGACGTCGAAGTCGTGGCGGGCGTGCATGATCCCGACAAGATGAAGCCGTTTGCGGAGTCCGGCGTTGAAGCCCGGCTTTTCGATTACAAGGACCCGGATTCCATAAGCCGTGCCATGCAGGGGTGTGACCGGATGTTCTTTGCCCTGCCTTTCACGGAAAAGATGGGCCACTACGGCCATCTTGTGGTGGAAGCGGCCAAGGCGTCGGGTATCGAATATATCGTTCGATCTTCAGGATACGCGGCCTCGTCCGATGCTCATTGGCGTCTCGGGCGTGAACACGGCATGGTTGATCAGTTTGTCGAGGATTCCGGCATTCCGTTTACCGTGCTCCGGCCCAATACATTCATGCAGTATTTTTCCACTTCTCTGGCGGAAATGGTCAAGACCGGCGTGATCGCACTGCCCGAAGAGGACGCGTGCGTCAGCTATATCGATGTCCGTGACATCGCCGCCTGTGCCGCAAGGCTGCTGCTCGACAATGAGGGGCATGTGGAGAATTTTTACGCCCTGACCGGCCCGGAAGGACTGGGGCTGGCTGAGGTGGCGGAAACCATCGCAAAAGCCGCCGGACGCGAGGTGAAATACCTGCCTGTCCCGGAGGAGGAGTTCGTGGCCGCCTTGCAGGAGATGGGCATGGAACAGTGGAATATCAACATGCTTGTCAGTCTGTCCCGTGTGGTCAAGCTGGGCATGGCGGGCAACGTGACGCATGCCGTTTCATATCTGACAGATACTCCGGCCCGTACTTTGCCGATTTCGCGAAGGAGTGCTCGGCTGTCTGGAAATAGAGGTGAGGCATGATGCAATCCGAAGGACGGGACAGGCTGCTGCGCGTTATCAAGGAAATCGCGGCAGGCAATTATTCCAACGAGATTATTGAGCTTACCGGTCCCGGCTATGATCCCGAGGTCCGGGAGCTGGCCGAGGCTGTGGGCATGATGATGGTCAAGATCGAGGCCAGGGAATTTCATCTGGAGCAGCTCAACGAGCAGATCAGGAATGACACCCTGAACACCGTGACAGCGGTTGCCCATGCCCTTGGGGCGCGGGATACCTATACCGAAGGGCATGGCGAGCGTGTCAGCATGTATGCCGAGCGGCTGGCCCGACGGCTCGGTCTTGACGAGCATGAGGTGGAGCGCATCCGTCTTGCCGGAATGCTGCACGACATCGGAAAGATCGGGTTCAGTGATCTCATTTTTTCAAACGAAGACACCGACATCAGCAAGGATATGCTGCTTGAGATTCGCAGTCACCCGCAGTGGGGGTATGATATTCTCAGAAACCTCACGTTTCTCGGACCGGCGCTGGAATATGTCTATGCCCATCATGAGCGGCTGGACGGCAACGGCTATCCGCGAGGGTTGTGTGAGGACCAGATTCCGCTGGGCGCGCGTATCCTTGCCGTAGCCGACTGTTTCGACGCCATGACCACGGACCGGTCCTACCAGAAGGGCAAGACGCCGCAGGAGGCCTTTGCCATTCTCGGAAAGATTGCCGGGAAGTGCGCTGGACCCGGATATTGTGGATGCCTTCATTGACGAAATCGAAGACAACGGCATGGCAGAATAGCCGGACGGCAAGATCGTTCAAGACGCATGACGGGCAAGTCCGCTAGCCTTCCTTGAAATCAAAGGAGGCTTTCTCATGAAAAATATCTTTACGGCTTTGAACACGGGCGTTGTGGCCAAGCATGATGCCGATATCCCGGCTTGTGACAGGGAATGGAATTCCCATCCGGTTTTCAAAGGTGTCGCACTCAAGCACCTGGTGGTCGGCGCGGATACCGACGGCCGGTTCAGTGCCCATCTTGTCCGGCTTGATCCCGGTGCCGGGATCGGCGATCACGTACACGAATCGAACTGGGAGTTGCATGAAATTGCTTCCGGTTCCGGGCACTGCGTCCTTGACGGCAAGCGGATAGCCTATGAACCGGGAGTCGCCGCTGTCATGCCGGAAGGCATGAACCATAGTGTGCAGGCAGGGGATGACGGATTGAACATTCTTGCAAATTTGTCCCTGCGCTTCTCTAGTGGGTGGCATGAGTAACAACCAGACATTGTTCTTTTCCCGCATGGCGGGCCTCGAAGGGGTGACACTCGTGCGCTGCACGGGCTGCCCTCCTGTCGCGGCGCGCCATGCCCATCAGTCGCTCTGTATCGGGGTGGTCCTGTCCGGCGAACGGATTCTGTCTGTGGACGGCGGGGAGATCGTGGCCCGGTCCGGTGATGTGATTGTCTTTCTTCCGGGACAGGCTCATGCCTGTGCTGATTCCGGCGAGTGCACCTATCTGATGATCAGCATCCCGATGGCGTGGCTTGACGAAATCGGTCTTGCCGCGGAGAGCATGGTTGCCCGGTCCGCCTGTCTGAGCAATCCGGATCTGTACGGGAAGATCGTGAATCTGGCTGAATTGGCGGACCTGCATTCTCCGGCCGTGGAGATGGAGGGAAGCCTGATTGAGATTCTGGAGATGCTGGTTGCTCTTGATGGATTTGGGATCAGCACGAATCGGGAGCAGGCACTGTCCTGTCAGGTCAGGACTGTGCGCCGGTATATCGAGACCCACGCCGACGAGGAAATCCGCTTGAAGACGTTGGCCAGTCTGGCAGACATCAGCCCCTGGCGGCTGAACCGGCTCTTTTCCTCGCAGGTGGGCATGCCGCCGCATGAGTTTCAGAACATGGTGCGTGTCAACCGGGTCAAGGCAATGGTTTCAGATGGCGTCGAATTGGCCGAAGCCGCCGTCGCTGCGGGGTATTCGGATCAAAGTCACATGACCCGCTGTTTCAGGAAAGTGGTCGGCATGACGCCGGGAAATATGCCGAAGGCATGCGGCCCGGAGATTCGCGAAAATGTAAAATTCGATAGGCGGATTCAAGGGCGTTCCTTCTATTCCTTTTAGGTATTTCTCTTTTGTCGGGGTCTGTTATGGATTTCGGGACTGGTGTTTTCAATCAGTCGTGAAACAATTCGAGTTCCATGCAAAGACGCTTCGCTTATATTCTTCCTCTGGTTGTCGGACTGGCTCTGGCTGCAACGATTGCAGCTGGATTGTATGCCGATCAGGAACGGTATCTTCAGAAATCCCGGCTCGCGGTTTTCTATAAACTGTCCACCATGCAGGGCGGTTTCGAGAACTCTCTCAACAACCGTCTGCATCTGGCAACCGCGCTTAAAACGTATGTCATGCTTGACCCGGAGATTGACCGGGAAACCTTTGCGTCTCTTGCCCGGGGGCTGGTCAGCGGCATGACCGGAATCCGGTTTATCGAGCTGGCAAGGGACAATATCATCAGCCACGTGTATCCGGACCGGGATGCGACCCGTCTGCCGGGGCGCGGACTGGCTGTGGATTTCCCCTCCAACATAGGTGAAATGGCTGCACGAGCCATGGAGACAAGGCGTCGCCAGATTGCGGCTCCATCTCCTGCCTTTGAAGGCGGTGAGACCATTGTTTCGGTCACTCCGATTTATACGCAGGCCGACTCCTCGGGCGACAGGGGGTACTGGGGCTTGTGATCATGCTGATCGATGCCCGGACATTGTACCGTGAGGCCGGGTTCGTGAACGGCTCTCCCGGGCTGGATGTTGCGTTGAGGGTTCCCTCTTCCGATGCCCTTGGCGGACAGACGCTTTATGGCAAGTCCAAGGTGTTTGAGCAGGACCCTGTCATAATGAATGTTCCGATCCCGGACGGCTATTGGCAGCTTGCCGCCGTCCCTGCCGGGGGGTGGCAGGCTTCGCCTACCCGTCCCTATATCGTTTTCGGCGGGTCTATCGCCACGCTGGCCGTTACCGGATTGCTTGCTGCTGCCATCTTTCTGCTTTTGGGGCGTCTCAGGGAGCGTGAAAAGTATCGGTATCTTGTGCAGAATGCCAAGAGCATCATTTTGCGTATCGACATGGCCGGAAATATCACCTTCTGTAATGAACACGCCGAAGAATTCTACGGTTACGAACCGGGGGAGCTTATAGGCAAGCCTCTGATAGGCACCTTGATTCCCGAGAAGAATCTCGAAGGCGAGTCCATGAAGCGGTATATTCACCGGCTGCTGAAAAATCCTTCGGCTCATCCGTTTAACGAGACCATGAATGTCTGCAAGAACGGTGAAGTGGTCTGGGTGGCATGGGCTCATGAGTCCGTGAACGCCAGAGACGGCAGCATGGTTGAACTGTTGAGTGTGGGGACGGATATCACTGATCGCAAGCTGATGGAGGAGGCCTTGCGGCAGAGCGAACGCCAATATCGCCTGCTTGCCGAGAACGTGACGGATGTCATCTGGGGACTGGATGCGGATTTGCGGTATACGTTTGTCAGCCCTTCGGATGAGACGCTGCGCGGATTCAAGCGGTATGACGTGCTTGGCCGTCCTATTGAGGATTTTCTTACCCCCGCGTCCTCTCGGCGGCTGACGAGTGAAGTCGAAGCCATGAAGGGGCGGGTTGCCGACAGCCGAAGGCCGGTGTCCATGACGTTGGACCTCGAATTCGTGAGCGCGGACGGGGCGTCCGTCTGGCTGGAGAACCGGGTCGGTCTGCTGCTCAATGATGACGGCGAAATCATTGGCGTCCAAGGAGTCGGGCGTGACATAACCGACCGGAAACTGGCCGAGGCCCTTCGTGAAGACGTGGAGCGAATGGCGCAGCACGACCTGAAAACGCCCCTTGGTGCCGTGGTGGGGCTGCCCGGTGAAATCCGGCGGCTGGGCAAGCTCAGTCAGTCGCAGGAGAACATGCTCCTCACCATCGAAGATGCCGGTGAAGCCATGCTTCAGCTCATCAACCGTTCGCTTGATCTTTATAAAATGGAGCGCGGCACGTACGTCCTGCGCAAGAAAAGTGTGGATGTTCTCGGACTTCTTGAGTCCATCAAGGCGGAATTGCTTCCAGTCATTCGGGAGAAGGGAATCAGCGTGGGCATTGAGGCACGGGGCGTTGACCGTCGTTTCGTGTTCTGGGTCACCGTTGAAGAAGACCTTTTCCGTTCAATGCTTTCCAATCTGATATTGAATGCGCTTCAGGCCTCGCCCGAGGGCGGTTCGATATCGATTACTCTTGATGGTGCGGAAGAGAATGCCATTTCCATTTGCAACACTGGCGAAGTACCGTCGGAAATCAGGGAAATGTTTTTTGATAAGTACGTCAGTTCGAAATCTTCTGCCGGGTCCGGGCTCGGTACCTATTCGGCTCGGCTGATTGCCCGTACTCACGGCGGAGATCTCGTCGTGGATACCGAGACTCCGGGGGAGACCTGCGTGAGTGTCATTCTGCCGCAGGAAACGGATTTCTAGACCGGATAAATCCCGGCATCATCCTCGGCCCGTTGAAGACGTCTACAGATTGAAGAAGGCGCGGGCGTTGTCTCCCGCCATCTGCCAGATGTCTGCTGCGGAGCGTCCCTTTATTTCGGCGATGCGTCGGGCGGTGAAGGCCACGAGGGCGGGTGGTTGCGTTTGCCGCGCCATGGCTCCGGCGCAAGGTAGGGGCAGTCGGTTTCGATCATGAACCTGTCAAGAGGCACACGGGCGACTGCGGCTTGAAGATCGTCGGTTTTCCGGAATGTGACCGGGCCGGGAAATGAGATGTGCCATCCGTTGTCGATGATCGTCTGCGCCAGTTCCATATCTGCTCCGAAACAGTGCCAGAGAAGGGGATAGTCCCTGAATCCCTGTTCCACGAGGGTGGCGACGGCGTCGTCATTGGCGTCGCGTGAGTGGATGATGACCGGAAGGGAGAGTTCGCGGGCAAGCTCAAGCTGCCTGATGAACGCGTCTTTCTGCACATCGTGCGGCACGCGGTCCCAGTAGTAGTCCAGACCGATTTCCCCTACGCCCTTGAGGCGCGGTTCGGCCTTGAAATGGACCCGCATGCGGTTCAGCGCGTCGTCGGTCAGGGTGTCCGCATTGTTGGGATGTACGCCGAGCAGGAAGGATATCTCCGGGTGGCTGTCGAACATTCCCCGGTTCTTTTCAAAGGCGTCAGGTCCGAGAAAAACATTGATGATGTGACTGATGCCGGAGGCCTTGGCCCGGGCAATGATTTCTTCCCGGTCGTCGTCAAAGTCGTCAAGGTCGAGATGGGCGTGGGAATCGACCCCTGCCAGTGGCAGTTCAAGCGATTCCGGCTCCGGGCGCGGTTTCTTTTTCCCATGTTCAGCGGCTCACAATGCGTCCCACACGGCAAGGACCGATTTCCTCTGCTCTTCCGTGGAATATGCGTCTGCCGTGTCTTGCCCGGACTGGAGGATGGCGTCAAGAGCCATGTCTCCCTCTGTGAGCATGGTGACGGCTTCTTCCAGACAGAGTGCGGCATCAAGCACGTCGCCGTCCGCGCACCAGAACCCGTTGCCGCCCCATGTAACGGGGCGAAGCGGCCACCACGGGGTGAAGCGTGGAATATCCTGCGCCTGCCGCATGTAGTCCCAGCCGCCGAGCCCCGTGAACCCTATCGGCAGACAGCCGCAGGCCATGGCTTCAAGCGGAGGGCAGCGGGCAGCCTTCGGGGAAGCCGGTCATCAGGAAGATATGCGAGGAGCGCAGGGCTTGTGCCACGCCGAAGGCGTCCAGTCCGTCAATGGGACGCCACCGGATGATGTCCGTACCAACCCTGTGTTCGAAAATCGATTTGATCTGTGCTGCCGCGGCCTTGTTCTTGCGCGGCATGTAGGCCACTGTGATGGTGCCGGATTTTTTCTTTTCCGGCGCATGAAATATGGAGCGGTCGATGCCGGGGCGGATGACCGGCGCATCAAGGTGTGTGGCTTCCTTGATGAAGTGGGCCACAGGGTCGGACACGGCGAGAAACTCGACAGGGAGCTGGTTCCAGTTCACGCCCTCTGGGAGTGCGGAAAAAGGTAGGCCCAGTTCTGCACATAGCTGAAGCAGCAGGCCTTGGCTTCCAGTCCCGGCGAAAGTGCATTGGGCCACCCTTCGGGAACGAGCCAGATGTCTTCGCTTGAAAGCGAATGGTATTCCAGTCCACCACGGGAGCAGAGTCGGCAAGCCCTTCGGGACGCCAGCCGGATTTGTCACGCATGACGAGGCAGGCTTCATGACCGCCTTGATGCAGGATGTCGGCCATTTGTCTCAGGACTGTGACGCCGCCTGTCGGCTTCTGGACTGGTGGCAGGAAAATGCATGTTTTCATACCAAAATAAAAACCACACTCACAGGCATTTTGCAAGGGGGGGATATAATTATAACGACTGGTTGGAGGTGTGAACTACTCGCCTTCTCCGAGTGCTGCACGGTCAACAAACCAGAGGGTCTTTTGTGTCGAGATTCGTGCGGCGGGATATCGCTGAACTGCTGTCGGGTCATTCCTGATTTCAGACACGATCCGGCGTTTGCTGTCGCCGGTGACCATGAACAGGGCCGTGCGTGCGTTGTTCAGCAGCGGGAGCGAAAAGGTCACGCGGTCCACTTGCGGGTTGGCTGGCGGATTGATGACCGTCGCTGTCATGGTGGTTGCGGACAATGCTTCGGTTCCCGGAAACAGGGATGCCGTGTGCCCGTCGGTTCCGAGTCCAAGCAGCAGGAGGTCGAAGCGCGGCATGCCTTGGTCGCCAAAGGTTTCGTTCAGGTCGCGCTCCAGCTCTTCGGCAGCCTGCTGTGCACCCAGTTCTCCCTTGATGCGCAGGATGTTCTTTTCGGGAATGGATATTCGTGAAAGCAGCGTGTCATTGGCAAGGCGGTAGTTGCTGAGTTCGCTGTCTGGCGGTACGGCCCGCTCGTCGCTCCAGAATATCAAGGTCCGGTTCCACGGAACGTCGCGAGAGCATGACGGTTGTGCCAGAATTTCAAAGAGGTGTTTCGGCGTGGAGCCGCCGGAAAGGGCTACTGTGAAAATGCCTCGTTCTTCGATGGCCTTGTGAGATGCCTTGATGAACAGTTCTGCTGCGGCCTGACTCAGGTCTTGCGCGTTTGAAAAGGCGTGAAAATCCCTCATGACTCCCTCCCGGTGCCTGTTTGTCCGTAGAGATTTGCACCGGACGGACAGATGGTCAAGGGTGCCTGTCTTTCCTGTTTGAAGCCAGTTGTTGATTTACGCCGTTGTTTTTGCATAACGATGAGGTCGTGCCAACGTCGTAAAAAATAGGAGCAGGTATTCTTGAAGGACTGTGGACTTTGGAGGACTGATCGCACTGGTCACTCATTTCGGACTGGAGACGGTACTCCGTATCGATACCATTGTTTTCGTGGTGGTGATGTTGCTTTTTGCCGGACCTGTGAGCGATTGTGTCTCCAATCTTTCGACCATGTGGATTCCGTTAACATCTTTTAACGTTTTTTAACTGTTCCTTACCGCTGCTTCAAATTTGTTTAACGTTTTTTCCCTATGGTTGGCTCAACAGGCACGAACCACCCAAGGAGAGAGTAATGAAAAACAAACGTTGGATTTTTGCTTTTGCAGTCATTCTGGTCATGGCCGTTTCAACCTTGAGCTTCGCTGTCGGCGGTTTTCGCGGAATGATGCGTGGTGGCCCGTCCGGGGAATTCATCAAGGAAAAGGTACTTTCCCGTATGGATTACACCATGCAGGAATTGCATCTGACATCACAGCAACAGGCTCAGTATGCATCCATTCGTTCCCGCATGGCACAATCCTTGACCGAGTCTTTCAAGAAACATCAGGCCGCGCGCAAAGCCATGAAGGGCGAATTGAGCGGTCCGGCTCCGGATGTCCGGGCTTTGGCGAAACAACTCAAGGCCGAGGTCGGCACAATCCCCGACCGCATCAATAGCCAGATTGATTCCATGCTGGAGATTTACGACATCCTCACTCCAGATCAGCAGAAGAAGTTTGCACAGATGCTCAAGGAACGCATGGACAGGAAACGGCCCGGACCCGGTTTCAGTCCTTCATTCTAGAGCGGGCGTAAGCCCTTCCCCAATATGCGGCGCCATCCTTCCCGGGCGCCGCATTTCATTTTTCGTCGGAGAAATAGAGCCCTGCCCACCCGTGCAGAAAGGTCCTGACCGGCTGGGACAGCAGACCGATTCGGTCCAGATATGATTCGGTCCCGTTGTTCTTCATGTATTCCTGAAATGGGCGTAGTGCTCGCGGCCTGCCATGCGTTCTATCAGCGATATGCCCACTCCGGTCCACAGGGCCTGTCCTGAAGGCGGTTTCCGGTAATCGGCGATCAGCAGCACACCGCCTGGTTTCATGACCCGCCATGCTTCGGCGAGCATTTCATAGCCGCTTTGTCTGGACTTTTCGTGCAGGGCAAAACTCAGCAGGACAGCGTCGAATTCGTCATCCGAAAGATCAGTGACGTGGCATCTCCGTCGAGAAAGGTTACGGCAGGGTGTTTGGCCCTTCCCTCGCGCAACATGGCCGGGGAGAGGTCCACGCCGACGACCCTTGCCCCCCTGTCCGCCGCCATTCCGGCCAGCATCCCCGTGCCGCAGCACAGGTCAAGCACCGTGCGGCTTCCTTGCGCGGTCATGATTTGCAGCATGGCCTCATGGATCGGGCGCAGAAAAGGGCCGACCAATGTGTCGTACAGGAATGCGAATCGGGAATAGTCGTCCATGGCTGCCCCGGATCAGAGGGTGTCCAGAATACGTTTTGCTTCAACCGCATCAAGCCCGTTTTTTTCCAGAATTTCTTTCAATTCTCCTGATTCTGCCAGTTGTTTCATGCGTTGTTCATATATGGTCCGCAGGCGGCGGCCATGCTCGTTTTTTGCGAATGCGGGGCGTACTTCGTAGCTTTTTATCGGAGATATCGTGAAATGGTGGGCGTAGCTGTGTGAGTCCCGCATGGCCTCGACGAGCAGTTTGTCGGAGTCGAGGGCATAGTCCGCCTGTCCTTTTCGAGCATCAGAAAGGCAGAACTGAGTGAGTATACCTGTCGCAGGGTATATTTCACCGGCAGGAGGGAGGCGAGATTGAAGCCGTAGCGATAGGCGACGTATTTTCCGGAAAGGGACTGTACCCCCTTCCATGGAGTGCTTTTCAGGTGTGCGGCCGACAGGTCGTAAAACAACATGGTGACGTGTCCCTGCATCAGCTTTTTGCCGCTCCCCACAATGTCGAGGGTGCAGTCGATTTTCCCGGAGGCAAGCGATTTGATTGCCTGACGGTAGGACATGTTTTCATGACGGAGGATGATGCCTGCCGGTTCGAATACGGCCTTGAGGATTTCGTTTATGATGCCGCGTTCGTGTGACTGCACCGCAGGGTCCATGTACGGCATGCCGAAGACACAGGTCGGTTTTCCTTCCACGGGTCGGTCGCGGCGGACGATGGGCCGCACAGGCAGAAGAAGAACAGGGCTGCAATCAGCCCGGATATGTACTGAGGATTTTTCACCCGTTCACTATCTGACAAATTGTCCGGAATTTCAAGGTGCGGTCTCATTTTTCTGTAGTTACAATACTTTGACACCAATTCCGCGTCGTTGTAGTGAACAATAGGCGGTGACGGGACAGTCGAACGGATGGACGGTATGAATATCCGGAAGAGAAAGGACGTACTATTTCATGAAGACGAAGGAAGCATATCGATGCGCCGAGTGCGGCGCACAGTCGCCCCGATGGCAGGGCAGTGTGCGGCCTGCAAGGCATGGACACGCTTGAGCCGATTACGGTTACGAAAAAGGCTTCCGCTCCCGTTGGGGCGGCGGCAGCAACGGACAAACCGTGCCTGCTTGAGGATTTGGCTTCGGAAAACCTTCAGGCCCGCACGTCCGGCATGGACTCGCTGGACGACCTCCTCGGCCGGGGACTGGTGCCCGGTGCGGCCATTCTGCTCGGAGGAGAGCCCGGAATCGGCAAGTCCACACTGCTGTTGCAGCTTGCGGGCGGACAAGCCCGCCTTGGGCATACCGCTGTGTATCTTTCTGGCGAGGAATCCCTGCCGCAGCTGAAATCCCGTGCCGAACGCCTCGGGCTGCTCGGTCCCGGCCTGCTCGCCATTTCCACCAATAAGGTCGAAGACGCTTTGTCCATCCTTGATGGGGCCGATGCGCCGGAACTGCTGATTGTGGATTCCGTGCAGACTTTGGCCTCGCCCCTTGCCGACGGTATTCCCGGTTCAGTAAGCCAGGTGCGCGCCGTGTCCGCCGAACTGGTGGAAAAGACCAAGAAGACCGGCACCACACTGATTCTCGTGGGGCATGTCACCAAGGACGGGCAGATCGCCGGACCCAAGCTGCTGGAACACATGGTGGATACGGTCCTGTACCTTGAAGGCGACCGCAAACACTTTTCCCGCATCCTGCGCGTGCTCAAGAACCGTTTCGGCCCCAGTGACGAACTGGTGGTTTTCACCATGAAGGAGCAGGGGCTTGAGGTCGTGGAAGATCCGGCCACCTTTTTCCTCGGCACGCGTGACCCCGGCCTGTCGGGAACAGCCATGGCCATGGCCGTGGACGGACAGCGGCCTTTTGCCGTCGAGGTCCAGGCTCTGGTCAGCAAATCCTTTCTGTCCATCCCGCGCCGCACGGCACTCGGTTTCGACACCAACCGGCTGAACCTGCTGCTGGCCGTGCTTGAGAAACGGCTGCGTCTGAATCTCGGCGGATATGATATTTACGCAAAGATCAGCGGAGGGCTTGCCTCCAAGGACCCCGGACTGGATTTGGCCGTGATCTCGGCTGTCCTGTCGTCGTTCTACGATCAGCCGCTTCCGGAGTCTTCCGTTTTCTGGGGCGAGATCGACCTCAATGGGCAGGTTCGTCCCGTGGCGGCGCATGATGTCCGGTTGAAACAGGCAAAGCGGTTGGGGCATGAGCCGGTGTGTCATTCCGGCACCTGTTCCACCCTGTCCGATTTGCAGCGTGTGCTGTTCGGAAAGGAGCAGTAGGCGGGAGTCCTGTTTTGGGGCTTTCATTTTCAGAGAATCATGATACCATTATTCCTCTTGTGCCTTATGGTACAGGCAGGGATGGACCCTGTCCCCGACGGGTCAACACGACATCAACGGACAGATATTTCGGCAACTGGAGGACGTCATGGCAGATATTCTCGACTGGACCGGCGCGGATTTGGAAAAATTGGATATGGACAGCTTTGAGGCCCGGGCCGATGAAATGGCCGAGCGGCTTCGAGTGGAAACCTCGGCGGGTCGTCTGCCGTTTCTGACCATGCCATATGCCGCCGCTCTCAAGGAAGAACTGGCGGAGCTTGCTGATTTTCTCGGTACGTTTGATCACATGCTGCTGCTCGGTATTGGCGGTTCCGCTCTTGGTGCGCGCGCCTTGCAGCAGGCGTTCTATCCGCAGCAGGACCAACCCGGACATACCGGGCCGAGCCTCTGGATAGCGGACAACGTGGATGCCTATGCCCTTGAGGCGTATCTCGCCAAGCTCGAACCCGCAAAGACCGTGGTCGTCACCGTGTCCAAATCCGGCGGCACCATTGAAACCGTTGGCCAGTATTTCATTCTCAAGGAGTGGATGCAGAAACACCTTGGCGATGCATGGTTCGAACACATGCTGCTCGTGACCGATCAGGAAAAGGGTTTCCTGCGTGGCGAAGCGGACAAGTACAACATCCCGACGCTTCCGGTACCGGACAATCTCGGCGGACGCTATTCCGTGCTGTCTGCGGTCGGTCTGGTCCCGGCCCTGTTCCTTGGCATGGACATAGATGCGCTCATGGCCGGAGCACAGGAAGTGGCAGCCCCGCTTGCCGATCCGGAATTGACCGGAAAGAAGCTGATGCGGCACAGTTCGTTTCAGCTGGCGGCATGGGGTGCGGCGCTCCTCGACAAGGGATTTGATGAGATGATCTTTTCGCCTACATTCCCCTGTGGGCCAGTTTCGGTGACTGGTTCGCCCAGCTCTGGGCCGAGTCTCTGGGCAAGGAAGGCAAGGGGAGCCAGCCGGTTCCCGCCATCGGCGTCACGGACCAGCATTCCGTGAACCAGATGTTCATGGACGGCATTCGCAACAAGGCGTGCCTGTTCCTGACCTGTCCTTCGTTGCCCGCAGGGCCGAAGTTCCCGTCTGACCTGCCGGACCAGTTCGGTTATGTTCGCGGAAAGGATTTCGGAGAACTGCTTCAGGCCGAGGGCCTCGGAACCCGCATGGCACTGTCGAAAAACGGTGTTCCATTGGTGGAACTGCGCATGGGCGAAGACGGGCCGAAACAGGCAGGAAAACTGATCGCGCTCCTTGGTGCGGCCACGATCCTGACCGGTTGGCTTATGGGCATCAATCCCCTGGATCAGCCCGCTGTCGAGCTTGGCAAACGGCTTGCCAAGGCACGCATGGATGCGGACGGCCTGACCGAGGAAAAGGCGGACCTCAACGCCTTCCTCACGGCTGACAGGGATATACGGGAGTTCTAACCCTTTGGTACAAAGCAATGACGGCGGCAGCAGGCCGCTTCAGTTCGTCAGAGTCATTTCATGGAGTCTGTTCGCGATCATCCTCGGCTTCAGCCTGCTGCTGTCGGTGTTCATTTCGAAATACGCCGAACAGACCCTGTTTGAAAAACAGAAGGAATTCGGCCTGCTGCTGGCGGAAAATGTCAGTCATCAGGTCTTTACCCGTTTCGTCATGCCCACGGCCATGCAGTATGGCGGTATCAGCCTACGTCAGGAGGTCCAGTACAAGGCGCTTGACGAGGTTGTTCGTTCCACGGTTCACAGTTTTCATGTCACAGGCCTGCGTATTTATGATGCCGCCGGTGTCATCACCTATTCCCTGAACAAGGACGAAATCGGTTCCAAGGGGAACGTTCTGTATCAGGTGACCAAGACATGGGAATCTGCTGAATTTTCATCGGAAATTTTGGCAAAGGTGTCCAAGATGGCGTCACTGTTCCGGGTGAGGCTCAAACCGGGCAGCCTGATGCTGCGTGCCTATTATCCCCTTCGTGCTGAACGCAGCCTGACCGACATGTCCATGAACCCGATCATGGGTGTCCTCGAATTCGAGCAGGACATCACTTCCGATTTCATGTCCATGCTCAATTTTGAACGGCTTGTCATCGCTTTCTCCCTGTTGACGTCAGTCGTGTTGTTCTTTCTTGTTCTGGCTATTCTGCATCGGCCGAGCGGGTCAGCAACAGGCAGCTGCAGGAGAAACAGCAGCTTATTTCGAATTGCAGCAGCAGGAAAGCTTGCGGGAATGGGCCGTATGGGTTGCGGGGTGGCGCACGAAATTCGCAATCCCCTCGGTATCATCTGCTCCAGCTCCGAACTCATATTGAAGAAGGCGCAGAAGGAAGGGAGTCCGCATGCCCGTATCCTCGAAGCCCTGTATGAGGAGGCCAAGCGTCTGAGCCGTACAGTTGCGGAATTCCTTGATTATGCCAGACCGAAAAAACCGGCCATGATGGATGTGGACGTGGGCAGGCTGCTGGATCAGGTTGCCGTGTTCATGGAGCCGGAATGTGAAAAACTCGGCGTGGTCGTGGATCGCGAGTATTCCGGTGAATTGCAGGCCAAAGGGGACAAGGATCTTCTGTACCGAGCCTTCTACAACCTTGTTGCCAACGGGTTGCAGGCCATGAACGGAGGCGGCCAGATCTTCATCCGGGCCGCACAGGTGGAAGGGCGGTTGCATGTGACCATTCAGGATACCGGCCCCGGTTTCAATCCCGAGCATCTGGAAAAGGTGCGGGACCCGTTTTTCACGACAAAGGACGAAGGCACCGGCCTCGGCCTCGCGCTGGTCTCCACCATCTTTGAGAGCCATGGCGCGCAGATGCACCTGAGCAATGCCGAAGACGGCGGCGCACGGGTGGACATAATCTTCCCCGGGCAGTAAGAGCGGAGCACGGAGCATACAATGTCGAAAGCGTGGATACGTACCAAGCATCCGGAGTTTGTCCGGGACCTCTTCAAGTTCTTTTGCCAGAGCTGCGAACAGCTTGAAAATCAGTTCGCATCCTTTGACCGGGACGGAGCGGTCGAGTTTGAACTGCTCAAGGACCTTGTCGGAAACGAAATGGACAAGGGGCTTCTGTGGCGCATGAAAGACACGGCTCACCACGTCTTTCGCAATGATCCGCATTCTCAGCTCGGGGGACAGTTCCTCGACTGGGCGCTGGGCTACATCTTTCATGAAACCATCAAGCTCAAGGAAGATGCCTACCAGAAACAGAACTACGCGCCGTGGTTTCACAAGCTTTCCGACGGCGAGCTTCATGACTCGGAAAAAGACATTTCTGATCAGTTTTTTCAAGTCCTTAACCAGACTGAAGAATCCATGCGCCGTGAAATCGAACCGTATTCGTTTCATCATCGCCAAGTGCCGCCAACTGCTTCCGGCCTACCTGCACCGCTACAGCGACAATGTGTTGCTGGCACGTTATATTTTCTCGCAAAATGAGCTGGTTAGGGATGTTTTCGGTGAAGACTACGGCGGACTGATTCTCGCTATCTACGGAGTGGAGCCGGAGCGTATGTATATTCTTGCCAGCCAGAGCCTGCGTCTTGGCGGTGGATGGAGGAGGCTGCACAGGCCGTTGACAAGGCTCTGGAGCAGAACCCGTCAAGCAAAATAGTGTTGCAAGAAAAGAAAATAATTGATAATTGGCAGAGCAGAATGCACTCTTGACCTGTGTGAGAACAGATCAAGCAACTCAGTATTTCAATTTCGAGGAGGCCTAAAATGAAGAAGCTGATTTTACTCGCAATCGCCATGTGTCTCGTGTTCGCCTGGGGTTGCTCCAAGAAAGTGAAGACCGAACCCGAAGTGGTTGTGGTCGAGGAAAAGGAAGTTGTCGTTGAAGAAGTCGTTACCGACCCCATGGCCGTGTACAAGGCTGAATACGACGCCCTGCCTGTGTCTCACACCGTAACCAAGGGTGAATGCCTCTGGTGGATTTCCGAGTACAAGCATGTGTACAACGATCCCTTCATGTGGCCCCTCATCTACAAGGCCAACCGTGACCAGATCAAGAATCCTGATCTGATCTACCCCGGCCAGCAGTTCGACGTGCCCCGCTACGGCTTCGATCTCGAAGAAGTCAAGGTGCCCGTAAGGAAGCTGGCGCTCCCTGGCAGGCTCTCGAGCCCGGTCAGGATGCCATGGTGCCCGCTGAAATGCGCGCTGCACTCGGCTACAGCTTCTAAAGGCCCAGAGCCTCTAAGAGTATATAAGCCGTCCATCCCTCACGGGGTGGACGGCTTTTTTTTCTTGGCTTATCCGGTCCAACCGTACTTTTCCCTGTTGCCGGAAGGTCGTTTTGTCCCGATGGCAAAAAAAATGTTCGGAGTGCGAAGCTTCCGCCGCAAACATACTGCGCCGGGAGTTTTCCTGTGCTGTCAGGCTATGCCGCAATACGCGGACAAGAGAGTTGGTGGCTGAGAAGGTTCATATACTTTCCCCCGATGGAAAAATCGTTGTCTTCCCGGTGATTCTCCTTAATGAATTCCAATTTGGATTGAATGAGGTCCAGACAATAAAGAATGTTGTCCGTCATCTCCTTGTCCGGAACGCATTTGCCGCAACGGATTTCTGAACAAACATTTTCGAACTCATGGGCAAAATCCGACAAGGCCCTGAAAGCAAGCATCCCGGCAGTACCCTTTATGGTATGTATCACCCTGAAGAGTCGGTCGATGGCCTCCTGATTCGGCCCCTGTTCCAAAAGCAGGACATCGTCAATCGCCTGGTCCAGACTTTCACTCGACTCCAATACGAATTCTTCCACGATAACAGGATCGCAGCCCACGTCCTTTGTCCTTGGACGCATTCCCATTCCCGCCAGTAACTTCCGTATCGAAGCGGCATCGCAGGGCTTTGGCAGAAAAGCTGTGGCTTGTGCCTTATTCAGGGCATGAAACACGGTTCTTACATCATGCAGAGCGGTGGCCATGATGATTTTGGTCTCATTCCTTGGAGCAATGCCATACTGTTTTTCAAGGCCGCGAATTTTCTTTGACGACTCCAGACCGTTCATTCCGGGCATCCGAATGTCCATGAAAACAAGATCGTACGGGTCGCTTGCTTCCAACGCCGTGTTTACGGCAACAAGGCCCTCATTCCCATCACATGCCTCATCCACAGTTCCGTATTGTCGGAGAATTGATGTAAGCGAAAGCCTGCACAGGTGTTCGTCGTCTATGACTAAAATTTTCATTTTCAATGCCTCGTGGTTATTTGTTTTTTTGCTTGTATTCTCCTTATTGTTCGGGAGGTGTTTCGGAAGTGTTAATATTACGTTAATTCAACACGGACCCCGTAACTTCGGGTATATGATAAGTGCGTGAGATGGGCTGGATAATGGATTGCTGCATATTGCAAGTGATGTCGTTTCAGAAAGATTGGTCATAAAAAAGCACCTGTATGCTCAATGCATACAGGTGCTTTTACTTGTAGTTGTTTAAGTAGACGACAGCTCGTTTTTCTAATCCCCCACACCCTCGCCGAAGGCGCGCCAAAAAGGTTCGGAGATTTTCAAGAACCCTTTACGACAAATCTGCAGGATAGCAGATTTGGGCGTTGCGGCTTCCGCAACGGGCCGAAGGCCCGAGCCCCAGGACGGGGCGAGTTCAAGGTTCCTGAGCCGTCGGAGACGCCCGCCGGCGAGGCTCCCTAAAACTCTACTTTGCGTGCGGCTTCGAGGGTCTTCTCGAAATCCTCGTCCGTGTGGGCGAAGGAGGTGAAGGCGCATTCGAAGCCTGCGGGGGCGAGGTAGATGCCCTGTGCGAGCATCTGCTGCCAGTAGGTTGCATAGGCTTCGCTGTCGCACTGGCCGGATTCGATCATGTTGGTGACCGGCTTGTCCGAGAAGTACATAGTAAAGGCGGAGGCCACGCGGTTGAGCGACACGGCCTGTCCTTTTTCCTTCATGATGGCGACGAGTTCGTCCGTGAGCTTTTGGGTGCGGGCCTCAAGGGCGTCGTAGTCGCATTCCTGAAGGCGTTTCAGGGTGGCGAGACCGGCTGCCATGGCTACCGGGTTGCCGGAGAGGGTGCCTGCCTGGAAAACGCTGCCCACGGGAGCCATGTGCTCCATGATTTCGCGCTTGCCGCCGTAGCAACCTACAGGGAATCCGCCGCCGATGATCTTGCCCAGCGTGGTGAGGTCGGGCGTGATGCCGTACCGCTGCTGTGCGCCGCCGCGGGAGAGGCGGAAGCCGGTGATGACTTCGTCGAAAATGAGTACTGCGCCGTACTGGGGTGCAGAGGTCGCGCAACCCCTGAAGGAATCCGTCGGCAGGGAGCACGAGGCCCATGTTGCCGGCGCACGGTTCCACGATGATGCAGGCGATGTCGTCGCCGGATCTTCGAAGTGCGCCTTGACCGCGTCGAGGTCGTTGTACTGGGCGAGGAGCGTGTGGCTCGTCACTTCTTCGGGAACGCCGGGGGTGCCGGGGACCGTGGCTGCGGCAGAACCTGCTGCGGCGAGAAATGCGTCGGCATGTCCGTGGTAGTTGCCGATGAATTTGATGAACTTGTTCCGGCCTGTGTATCCGCGTGCGAGGCGCAGGGCGGACATGGTGGCCTCGGTGCCGGAGGAGACCATGCGCATCATTTCCATGGACGGGATGAGCTTGTTGATCTCTTCGGCAAGAGCGACTTCACCGAAGCAGGGTGCGCCGTAGGATGAACCGAGGTCGATGGCCTTGTGCGCGGCTTCGGAGACTGCCGGGTCCTGATGTCCGAGAATCTGGGGACCCCAGGAGTAGACGTAGTCGATGTACTGGCGGCCTTCGACATCCCAGAGGTATGCGCCTTTGGCATTTTCGATGAAGACGGGTTCGGACTTGACGTATTTGCATGCGCGCAGCGGCGAGTTGACGCCACCGGGCATGAGGGTCTGTGCTTTTGCGTAGAGATCTTTTGAGTTCATGTTCAGCCTCGTATGTTATTTGAAATAGACCATGGAGGTCTTCTTGAGTTCCTTGAGGGATCTGAGCACGCAGTTGTCGTCAATGCCGATGGCTTTTTCAAGCTCGGCAACGACTTCAAGGGCGTGACCGGGGCGCTCCCCGTGAATCATGGTGTAGAAGTTGTACGTCCATTCCGGATAGGTGCGGCGGATGTAGCAGTGGCTGATTTCCGGGCGTGCCGAGAATATTTCGCCGACTTCGTCGCTGCGCTCTTCCGGTACGCGCCATGCGACCATGGCGTTGTGTCCGTAACCAGCTTTCTGGTGGCGGAGGGTTGCGCCGAACGGCGGATGATCTTGCGAGCTTGAGGTCGGCGAGCAGATCGATGACGGTCTGTTCGTCTACGCCCACTTCGTCGGCAATGGCCTTGAAAGGCTGTTCGCAGTCGGGCAGGTCGGTGCCTGCCATTGCCAGTATCTTTTCTTCGGTCTGTGTAAATTGGATAGCCATGGGCTAGGTGTATACCCCCGCGCGGGCGAGGATGCAACAGTCGCAGGCCTGAAACTCTCCGGCATCCTGCCTTTGCTTGCCACCGTTGCCGCCCGTAAGTATGGTAGGTCGCTCGAATAACAGACAAGGAGCCGCAATGAAGACAGCCGTACTCGGAGCCGGAGCGTGGGGAACCGCGCTGGCCGGAGCGCTTGCCGGAAACGGCATGGACACGACCCTCTGGCCCGTAACCCCGAGGTGGTCCGCGCCATCCGTGAAACTGGTGAAAATACCGAATTGTTCCCCGGCGTGTCGCTGCCTGACTCGCTTCGGGTGGAATCCGACCCGGAAATAGCTTTTCGTGACGTGGATTATTATCTCATCGCCATTCCGAGCCAGTACATCCGATCCTCGCTGGAGGGTTTTCGCGATATCCTGCCGGATAATCCGATTATGATCTGCACGTCCAAGGGGATCGAAACCGGTTCGCTCGCGCCCATGAGCCGTGTCGTGGCCGAGGCGCTTGATGGGAAGCATCCGCGTTATGCCATCCTGTCGGGCCCGTCCTTTGCTGCCGAGGTCGGGCGGAATCTGCCTACCACGGTATCTCTGGGTTGCAGCGATCATGAGCTGGGGCATGAACTCCAGAATGCGCTGTCCACGCCGCATTTCCGTGTCTATTTCACGCCGGATTACCGTGGTGTGGAACTGGGCGGCGCGGTCAAGAATGTCATCGCCATTGCGGCAGGGCTGTCGGACGGGCTGGAGTTCGGTCATGATGCACGGGCCGCCATCATCCGCGCGGGCTGGCCGAGATGAGCCGTCTGGGCCGAGCCATGGGCGGACAGGAGCGGACCTTCATGGGGCTTTCCGGCATGGGCGACCTCGTGCTGACCTGCACCGGTGACCTGTCGCGCAACCGGCAGGTGGGGCTTAAATTGGGGCAGGGCCGGAAACTTGCGGACATCATCGGCGAGATGCGTGCCGTGGCCGAGGGCGTGAAAACCACGCAGTCCCTTTATAATCTTTCACGAAAACTCAATGTCGAGTTGCCCATTACCGAACAGGTCTATAGAATATTGTATGAAGACAAGGACCCGGGCCGCGCGGTGCGGGACCTGATGAACCGCGATTTGAAGGACGAATAATTCAAGGAGCCGCCATGCGCTTTTTCACTCTGTGTCTCATGTTCTGCGCCCTGTTGTTCGCCGGTTGTGCAAAGCCGTGGTCCAATCCACAGGCCGGTTCCGGCAAGCAGGCCGATGTGCAGTTCGAGCGGGATTCGGTCGCTTGCGAAGCCCTTGCCGGAGAGAAGTACCCTCTCGACAAGCATGCGCAGTTCAAGGTGTATGATCAGTGCATGAGCGACAAGGGGTGGCGGCGCGAGGAAGTCGGTGACGGCATTCCGCTCAAGGATAAGGGCGAGAAGTAAGAGTTTTTCGATTTCAAGGAGATGAACCCTGGCGTAACGAGGTGAGTTCAATGGCTGACGAACGTCCGGTTCTGGTGCTTGGGTCCACGGGATACGTGGGTGGCCGACTGGTTCCGCTGCTTCTGGAGCGGGGACATCGAGTTCGTGCTGCGGGTCGCAGTGTGGACAAGATCATGGCGCGACCGTGGGGAGCAACCCCAACGTCGAGGCCGTGCAGGCGGACATGCATGATCCCGCCTCTCTCAGTCGCGCCGCTGTGGGATGCCGTGCTGCTTTTTATCTGGTTCACTCCATGAGCAGCCCGAGCCGTGATTTTGCGGAGCAGGAACGTGACGCCGCCTACAACATGGTCGATGCCGCGGCCCACGCCGGACTGGAGCGTATCATCTATCTCGGCGGTCTCGGTGAGGACCATGATGACCAGCCGCTGTCCAAACATCTCCGTTCCCGTGCCGAAGTGGGGCGCATCCTGCGTCTCGGACCGGCCAAGGTGACCATTCTGCGCGCTGCCCAGATCATTGGTTCCGGGTCGTCCTCATTTGATTGGTGCGTTATCTCGCGGATCGGCTGCCCGCCATGCTGACTCCGAAGTGGGTGCGGACCAAGGCTCAGCCCATCGCCATACGCAACGTGCTCGGCTATCTGGCCGGGTGCCTTGAGAATGACGATACTGCCGGGATGACGCTTGATATCGGCGGTCCTGATATTCTGTCTTACGAAGAACTTTTCGCCTTGTATGCCGAGGTGGCGAATCTGCCGAAACGGCGCATTTTCCCGACGCCGTTTCTGTCTCCGCGCCTGTCTTCGTTTTGGGTGAGCCTGATTACACCGGTCCCCATGACACTTGTCCGATCACTTGTCGAAGGGTTGCGGAACGAGGTCGTGTGTCGCGACAACTCAATCTGCGAACTGGTGCCACAGCCGCTGCTTTCCTGCCGCGAGGCCATCCGGCGGGCATTGGAAAAGACCGAGCATCAGAAGGTCGAGACCTGCATGTTCGACGTGGGCAGTGCCTGCATGCCGGAATGGGCCGGTGACAATGATCCGGCGTATGCCGGAGGCACCCGCTATGCCATGGGCTACAAGGCCCGGTTGCAGGGTGATCCCGTGGATGTCTGGAAGACCGTTGCCCGCATCGGCGGCGAACAGGGATGGTATTCGGGAATCCGCTGTGGCATCTGCGCGGGTTTTTGATCGGCTGTTGGGCGGGCCGGGACCTTGCGCGGCAGGCCGCATGGTGACGTGAGTCCGCGTGTCGGGGATGCGCTTGATTTCTGGCGTGTCATTGTCAGCGACGAGGGGCGCAGGCTCCTGCTGCTTGCGGAGATGCGGGTTCCGGGTGAAGCTCTGCTTGAGTTCAAACTCGATACCAAATGGGAAAATGCCGTTGACCTGTCCATGACGGCGAAGTTCCTGCCCAAAGGTCTGGCCGGTATTGCGTATTGGTATGCCATGTACCCGTTTCATGTCCTTCTTTTCAGCAACATGATCGAGAATATTTCCCGACAGGCCGGAACACATATTTATGACAAGCCAAGGCGAATTCGGAACAGATAAATGACCGGAAAACTGCGAACCGGCCGGACGACCGGCTCCTGCGCCACCGCTGCCGCCATGGCCGGGGTCGGCTATCTTCTCACGGGCGATATGCCCGCTGCCGTCGATGTCCCCCTCCCTCCCGGCGGCACGCTGTCCGTCCCACTTGAGCGCTATGAGCCTCGGGATAGCGCTGTGCGCGTCACGGTCATCAAGGATGGCGGAGACGACCCTGATGCCACGCATGGCCATGAGATTCAGGCACTGGTGTCCGTTGACCGGGATGCAGTCACGCCGCTTGCCGTGACCATCGACGGCGGGACCGGCGTGGGGCGTGCGACTTTGCCGGGGCTGCCCGTGGACGTGGGCGAGGCCGCTATCAATCCCGACCCGAAAAGCAGATCGAACGGGCGTGCGTCTGGCGGCTGAAGGCATGGAACATGGCGCGATTCCGTGCTTGTGGAAGTCCCTGAGGGGCGGAGATAGCCAGAAAACCATGAATCCGCGTCTCGGCATCATAGGCGGTATCTCCATTCTCGGTACGCAGGGCATTGTGAATCCGTATTCCCATGATTCATGGAAAGCCACGGTGGCCGAAGGGCTGGACGTGGCCCGCGCACAGGGGCTTGAGCACGCAGTGTTCACCACGGGCAGGCGGTCCGAGCGGCTGTATCTGGAGTCGCATCCCGGCACGTCGGAACTGGCTCTGGTTCAGGCGGCGGACTTCTTCGCCTTTTCCATGCAGGCGGCGGCAGAGCGCGACTTCCGGCGCATTACGTGGTCGGTCTTCTTTGGCAAGCTCGTCAAGCAGGCGCAGGGGCTTGAGTATACCCACGCCAAGACCCATCCCGTGGATTTCGGGAAACTGGCCGACTGGTGCGGTGAAGCCGGGTGCTCTGCTGAATATGACGCGGA
>LQAJ01000149.1_pt1 | contig 31681 bp, 31 predicted proteins | sample 1535811 | NCBI WGS metagenome assembly LQAJ01 (sample SAMN04331587, study PRJNA305678) | bioreactor metagenome | isolation source: bioreactor_6 inoculated with Wadden Sea sediment 2nd replicate of a... | place: Germany: Wadden Sea, Janssand Flat
AGTTACAAGAAGCTGTGTCACGCCTTTGGATTTCATGCTGGATTCCCGGCCTGCATGCAACCCGAGTTGATCCGGCAGTATATTCTGCTTTTGGCAGGATTCCTGTATCAGCCGTTTCGTCAGTGCTGTTTGTTCCCTGTGGGAGACCATCCAGCCAACAACGTACCTGCTGAAAATATCCATGATGACATACAGATAAAAATATGTCCATTTGACGTGGCTTTTCAGTTTCGTGATATCCCACGACCAGATTTGATTCGGTTTGGTTGCCAGCCGCTTGGGTTTTCCATACCTCGGACGATTAACCTGCAATTTTTTGGATGCTATTTTTTAGCATAGGGGTATCGAAGGCAGTGGCAAGATTTTTTTTCATCAGGTTTTCACCAATTGTTTTCTTGATGATATGGTCTGTTTTTTCTATACTTGACGAATAAGGAGGATCCATTGCCAAACCGTATAGAACCACTTAAAAATATAAATGACATACGACAGATCAGAGAATGTCTGACAGATCGTCCCAGAGATCTTTTACTCTTTGATATTGTCGTTTCGGTTTCTGCACCTGTCAAGCATCTTTTGCAGCTAAAAGTCAAAGATCTTTTAGGTCTTGAAATCAACGATGTCTTCCATGTTCCCGTTCCAGGTTCCAAACAGTCACATCAGTTTTTCATCACGGATCAGATTTATAATTCATTCAAATTTTATGTGTCAAGCATCAATCCTTCAAGAGATGATTATATTTTCAAATCGCGCAAAGGATCAAATCCCCTGACAATTCAAAGCGTTTCTCGTTTAGTCAAACACTGGTTCATGGATTCGAAATTGCCTCACAAAGGGGGAATTTTGGCTTTACATGGAACACGTCTTTACAACAAAGACAGTAACCATATTGATTTTGTGACAAATCCTGAGACAAACCATCATCTTTTTAATAACAATCTGGTTGACTCCGGGAGCCTTAAAACTTTAGATGTTATCTATGAAACACTTCTTAAATCAATTGTTTCAGGTAAGTTGTTACCTGGAGAAAAAATTGATATAGGTAAAGTGGCTTCTCAACTGATGGTAAGCCCCAGTCCCGTCCGTGAAGCGCTTTACAGGCTTGAGGGCCGAGGATTGGTTCAAACCATAAAATATCGCGGAACTTATGTCACTCAGCTTTCGGTTGGAGATCTCAGGGAATTACTTCAGATCCGACTCCTCAACGAGTGTTATGCAGCTGAAATTGCAACTGGAAATTCGACCATGGAACTTGTGAATACATTAAAACTGCTTCATGAAGACTGTCTTATGGCATTGTCAAATAATAATCTCCCTAAGCTTGCAGAATCAAACAAAATTTTTCATTTCACCCTATACGAAGCCTCTCAGATGCCCATTATCGTTGATGTAATTTCCAATCTTTGGGATCGTTTTAGTCCTTATTTATTTATAAAGCCATTTATCATGTGTAAGAAAGCGGATTTTGAGATGCACATCAAAATTATCGAAGGGCTGAAAAAATCAGACCCGATTATGGTCAGAAAAAGTGTAGCAATAGATATTAAGACGGCAACTCTTTTACTGAAGAATTACTTTGCATCTCAAAGAGATAATCTTTAACCTGCCATCAATATGAATTTGAGTACAATCTTCAATGTTAGGGTAACCCTGATTTTTCAAAATATAGTTGCTGTTTCCATGTCCTTTGTCATTTTTTAAATATTTGCCTAGGGATAGGACAACGCTGGGGCACGACCTGAGCACTGCTACAAGGTACAAATAGATGGTGCTCATAGCCCGGCCTTTTGTTTTGTCCTATCCGGACGGCTTCAAACGCTAAACCCGGAGGGGGCACATTTCCAGTCTGCTATCATATACGGCTGAGGTCGGGACAGAATAGATCGAAACCACTGATACGAATATGAGCAGTTGTTTTTATCTAAATATTTAATAGCTTTTGTGCGTTATCACCTAATATTTTTTTCATAAATGAGTCACTTAAACCGACCTCATTTAAAGCGTCGAGAGTTTGTTTCCAGTTAAATATCGGATAATCAGTTGCAAACAATACTTTTTCTTCCAGGCCGAACTTCGTATAGGCATCCCAGGGAAAATGATTATATAAATTAATAAACGCTGAAATATCAATGTATACATTCGGGTGCCTTGCAACCAGCGACCAGGCTTCCCAAACCCACGGGAAGCCGCAATGTCCCATTACAAGCTTCATGTCCGGATGTTTTATAGCAACAGGTTCCAGTAACATTGGTGCCCCAAGCCTGGCATCGGAGCCGAAATGGCCCTGTTGATGGGCCGTGTGGGTCCAAACTATAATATCCAGATCTGTCGCCAGTTTCCATAACGGGTCATGCCTGGGGTCAGAAAAGTCAAACATTTGAACAGGGGGGCATAGTTTTACTCCCCTGCATCCAAGCTCTTCTACTGCATACTTCAATGTATCCAGGGCAACCGCACCCAGAGACGGGTCAACACCAGCAAATGGTATAAATCTGTCCGGATGCATTTTAGTGATATTAGATACATCTTCATTGGTTGCAGATATTACGCCGAATCTACTGGTCATATCCATTGAAACAATGACTGCTTTATCAATGTTTGACTCATCCATCTCTTTAACAATTTCATCGACACCAAAATTGCTAAACATTTCGATTCTGGCTTTAATTCTTTTTTTTAGCCTGGGGACGATACTTACACTCGAATTGCCTTTTTAATCCTGTCTCAAGATCAGGTGTAATGTGAGCTTCTTTACAATACGGATGAATATGCATATCAATAATCATGTTTATCCTCTTCAATACGTCTGCTATTGTTAATTATGCGCGCTTATGGGTGATTCTTGGATCAAGGTATCCATATAACAAGTCGACAACCAGATTAAGTGTTATTACTATGGTTGCCATTATAAAAAACGCTGCTTGCGCCACAGGATAGTCATGATTTGTCACCGACTCGACCATCAATCTGCCTATCCCCGGCCATGAAAAGACTGTCTCCAGTAGAACTTGCCCGCCGAAAGCAAAACCAACCATAACCGTTGAATATGTGATCACCGGAATAATTACATTTCTTCTGGCGATTTTTTTTATTTTGCTTTCTCCTAATCCTTTAGCCTTTGCAAATAATAAAAATTCCTCTCCGATTAATTCCAGCATTGCTGTTCTTGAGATAACCACAATATCTCCAAGAAAATATAACGTCGCCACTGTTAATGGTAATATTAAGTGGTGAGTGACATCGATGAATTTTTGAAATTCTGAGAGTCCGAATAAACCTATTGTCCGCATTCCTCCCAAAGGAAAGATGCCTAACAGGTGTGAGAACAGCATAAGAGAAATGATACCACTCAGATATATCGGGAATGACCTGAAGAAAAGAGACATAATCACGCCTATTCTCTCTCGCTTTGTCCCCCTCTTCCAACCAAGATTCGCACCAATATAGCTGCCCATGACAATGGACATCAACATCGTTGGGCCCATCAAAATTACAGTGTTGAAAAATCTAGGAACTAAAATATCCATCACCGGTTCTCGAAAACTAAACGACATTCCAAAATCACCAGTGAAAAAATTACTCATATATTTTAGATACTGGAGATATAAAGGCAGGTCGAGCCCAAAGGACTTTCGTAAGGCCTCAATATCCTCCGGAGATAACCGGCCGCTTATGTATATTGAAGCCGGATCTCCAGGTATTGCTCTAAACATCAGCCACAATATTGTTAAGACAGACAAGATTGTTAGTGCAGTCTGAATCACTCTATTTAAAACAAATTTACCGTCCAATTTAGTCCTCCCAATTCAAACAAAAGGCAAAGTGATCGTTTGAGAAATACTTTTTTTTCGGTTTTTATTTTTTTTACATACTTTTTTTCTAACATTGCAGCGGGGTTCAAAACTGCATGTTCCGTTATAGTTAACCATATCCGGTGGCTCACCCGGAACAATGTTTTCAAAACTCTTTTTCCCCATTTTAAAGTCAGGAATTGGGACTGCGTCGATTAAACTTTTTGTATAAGGATGCATCGGATTTTTGATGACTGACTCCGGCTTACCGTATTCCACGATGCAACCGCCATACATTATGGCGATATAGTCGCAAATACTTCCCAGTAAAGAAAGATCGTGGGATATGTACAATGTTGCCATTTCAAGCTCACCTGTCAGCTCTCTGATGATGTTTAATATGCTGGCTCTGATCGAAACGTCAAGCATTGATACGGCTTCATCTGCAACCAGTAATTTGGGTTCAAGTACAATCGCTCGTGCAATGCAAACTCTCTGTCGTTCACCGCCGCTTAATTCATGGGGGAACTTATCTAAATATCCCTCAACAGGCAGCAGCCTTGATCGCTTCATTGCCTTTTTTATCAAATCAAGCCGTTCTTTTTTATCCAGTTTAAAATTAATTAAAACAGGTTCTTCTATCGCCCTCTTTACGGAAAATCTCGGATTCAAAGATTCATAGGGATCCTGGAAGATCAGTTGCGCTTCTTTTCTAAAAGACTTTAACTCTTGCTTCTTAAGATCAACTATGTTTTTGTCATTATAATAGATTTCACCACTGGTCGGCTCAATTAGATTCAGTAGTAGATTCGCTGTGGTAGATTTTCCACAACCACTTTCGCCTGCCAATCCCAGTATTTCACCACTTTTTCATTTTGAATGAGACACCATTGACAGCATGAACCCATTTTCTCTGCATGGTTATGCTTGTTTTCAGGGCATCAAGCAATTGCTCTTTTACTGGAAAGCGCTTATGAATGTTTTCTACAATAATCATTATTTAGTCACTTCATATTTTGATAAAATTCGCGTATTCTGCTTCTGTTCTCGTTCACCTCAGCCGTTCTATGACATGTGGCGAACCTGCCATTTTCCCCACTTATGACCGGTGGTATTTTTTCTTTGCAGATATCTATAGAAAATGGACATCTTTCTTCAAAGAGGCACTTTTCTTCAATTTCATTCAATACCGGAGGGCTTCCGGGAATTGAGACTAACGTTTTTTGCAGGTTTTCTATTGAAGGGAATGCCCCTTGCAATCCGATTGTATATGGATGGCCAGGGGTTTGAAATACATCGTAAATACTTCCAAATTCCACTAACTTGCCAGCATACATCACCCCGACATGGTCACACAACTCAGAGACAACTGCTATGTTGTGCGTAATCATAATGATCGATATATTTTCAGACACGGACAATCCTTTCAGTAATCTGATAATCTGTGCCTGCATTATAACGTCCAATGCAGTTGTCGGCTCATCAGCGATGATAATACTTGGCTCCAGAGCGATAGCCATTGCTATAACGACTCTTTGCCTCATTCCTCCGCTGAACTGATGGGGATAATCAAAAAACCTATTTTTATTAATCCCGACTTTCTCCAGGGCTGCCATGCATCGATCGATTATTTCATTTTTTTCCAAGGTGGTGTGAGATTCAAATATTTCGATCATTTGTTTTGAAATACGCGCTACCGGATTAAAGGCATTCATCGCACTTTGGGTTACCAATGAGATATGCTCCCATCTTATTTTGTCCATTTGCCTGTCACTCAAAGCGATTAAATCATTCTCACGGTACTTAATTGACCCGCTCAACACATCGGCATTATAGGGTAAAATGCCCAAAATGGCTTTTACCAGCGTGGTTTTGCCACAACCGGATTCCCCCACTATTCCCAGGCATTTCCCCTTTTCCAGTTTTATCGAAACATCATTAACGGCATGAACGACACTGCTTTCCTGTCTGTATTGTATACTTAAATTATCAATTTCAAGAATTTCAGAGTTGCGCATATTATAATCCACGTTATTTCACTTTTCTCAATCTAGGATTCACCATTTCTTCATAGGCTTGACCGACCATAAATGCAGATATCACAAATAGAGTTATGCATAATCCAGGGGGGATAACATTCCACCAGTCACTTCTGGCAGATCCCGTTAAGAATGCATAGTATAACATTTGCCCCCAGCTCATTAATCTTGGATCACCAAATCCCAGAAAACTCAAGCTGGCTTCAGCCAATGTCGCCCAGGCAATCCCCAGTGCCACATAAAGAAATGACATTGGCAAGACATTTGGTAAAATGTGGAGATACATAATTCTAAAATTACTGGCTCCGCTTACTTTGGCGGCAACAATATACGGCCTTTCTTTAATGCTTAAAACCTGAGACCGTATTACCCGTGCGGTTGTTCGCCATAGTAGAGCGGATATTGTAATTATCATATTCCAAATTGTTGGTCCTGTAAGCGCAATGAGCACAATAGCAAACGGTAAAAACGGGATACCAAATGCAATGTCGGTTATACGCATAAATATATTGTCTATTTTGCCTCCATAGTACCCTGATATCAACCCGATATTGGTGCCCACAAATGATATGATAAGTGCCGCTAAAATACCTACAGATAGTGCAATCCTGGAGCCGACCAGGAGTTGACTTAATACATCTCTTCCATAATGAGTGGTACCAAGCAAATTAGTTTCAGTCGGCGGACTGGATCTGACCAATTTATCATCTTTATACTGGTATTCCATTGGATCGTAAGGTGCCAGTTTTGTTGCAAATATCGCAACAAACAAAAACATTAGCATTATTATGATTCCACAAACACCGACTGGATTGTTCAAGAGCAACTTTATATTTTTTGGCATCTAAATATACCTGAAAATTGTATGGTTTTATAAATTAACCAGTTGTCATCCATTTTTGTAAAATCCATCTCTGACCTGTTTGGGCGGCCGGACGGCCACCCAAACCATGTATAGATGGATTCAATCAAGGCATTAAGAGATTTCCTTGGTCATCCCAGGTATAACCGGCATCTTTTAATATTTTTCTGGCCTTTTCCAGATCATATTCCATTTCTGGTATTTCGGGATTAGACCAATCTTTATTTAAAGGCGTTATCGGTGTGTTACGGCATATAGTTGCTGCTCCTTCGAATAATATGTCAACCAATTTTTTTCTATCAATGCAATGCTGCAATGCCTTCCTGAAAGCAGGGTCACTCATGGGCTTCTTGTCCATATTCGGTCTCATTTCGTGCATTCCGTGACCAGAGACTGAAACCATCTTAAGATGGTCAAATTCAGCCAGTTTTTTTGCTTGTTTCATATCCATAGACCAGCCAATTATTTCTGCTTGTCGTTTTTCCATCATGGCATATTGGTTTTCTTTTGCCGGAACGATAACATAGTAGAGTCCTTTAAATTCTGGTTTGACAAAGTGTTCTTTATTCGCAATCAGATGAAAATATTCACCCTTTTTCCACTCATCAAACCGATACGGTCACTACCTATAGGTTCGGGATTATTCCATTCTTGTGGATTACTGACTTTAGCCTTTTTGGTAACATCAGCCCATATATGTTTAGGCGCAATAAAAGTTTTCAGCAAAATACTGGCGGCAAAAGGTGCATAAGGGGTTTTTAATTCAACTCTTAGTTTGGAATCATCTAAAATTTTTACATTATCAACTATTTGCCAGACATCAGTGAAAGCAGGGAATTCCCATTCTTTTATAAAATCGAAAGTAAACTTCACATCATCAACGGTAACAGGTTTTCCATCCTGAAATTTCATACCTTTTCTAAGTATAATATTCACGGTCTTGTCATCTACTATTTCCCATGATTCCGCCGCCCAGGGAATAAGCTTTGCATCCTTATCTCTAAATGCAAGCGTATCGTATACCATTCTCAGCCAGCTCTCGTTTTGAACCTGAGATACCGCAAAGGGATTCAAAGTCAATAGATCGTTTTTACCCACAATTCTCGGCTCTTCAATATCAGCTATGGTCCGGGCCTTATAGAATGTCCATGGGATATACGGATATCCAATTCCGGTCCCCATTACCGGCACAACGTCAGCAATTCGTTTTTCGTCATAAACCTGGATATAATCCCTATGGCAAATCGGGAAAAATGCATTGTTTTTGTGGATCAGTTCCTGTGCTTTAAAAACCAGTGCTTTCCGCTTAATCGGGTCCATCTCGGTTAATTGCTTTTCGACGACCGAATCGTATTCTTCATTCCTAAAATATCCGTAATTTCTTCCTCCGGGTTTTGCTCTTTCCGAATGAAACAGTTCGTTGAGAAAGAATGTCGGCTCCAATCGTTCCGGTCCGGCACCCCATACTATCGTTACCAGATGATAGTCATGTTTCTTTTTAACAATCTCTCCTACAAATTCGTTTAAAGTACCGGTCTTGAGGTCTACGTTTATTCCCACTTTTTTTAAGTCTTCGCCTAAAAAGCGCCATATTTCTATGGTGTCAGCGAAATTTACGACCCAGGAGTTTAAAATCACTTTTTCTTTGGCCACTGAAATCGTTGGACAGATCAACAGCGTTAACCAGATAAAAGTGAGCAGTAGGTTGGATTTGATACTGAGGGCTTTGGGGCTTACTGTTTTTTTCATTGTAACACCTCACTTGTTTAGCGTCTTCTGTTTATCTGCTATTCCTATCCATAGTTTTCATCGGTTAATGCCATAGGTTCGCAAGAAACAGAGTACAGGTTATTACTTAAAAGCGATCTATCAATCTCATGCAATGGATGCAACTTACTCCAACATGTTTCTTAATGTCAAGTCTTAAATTAAATATTTGTATATTATAACTAATTGATATTACAATTTATTGAGTTAACATTGGGCAATAAGATGTCGAATGTTAACTCTTATTATTTTTTAATTTTCTCCAGCACTCTGATACGAAATCCTGTCATGTTTTTTGAGTAAATTGTCCGGACAAGGCATGCCGGTGAGGCAGGGACGTTTTGACGGACATTTTACAGGAGTAATAAATAATGCATATGGCAAGTAAATCAAAACACCGCCGCTATGTCATGTGATCATCAGCCTGTTGTCACAGGGTTTGTTCGTATGGGTTTGGATATGCCGTCTGCTGGGTGCGATAGTTTTTATTAAATCTGTTTTCATCTGTAAATTCGAAACATGTTGCTCTTTCCTGCCGCTTGACGAAACTTGTATTGCCTGGCATAGTGCCGCGGGATACGAATCTAACCACCAAAAAGGAATCGAAAAATCATGCTGAAAAAAAGACCCACTGTTCGAATGGACCAGTGAACTTCGAAGAGATTTCCACATGCATCCGGAGTTAGGAAACAAGGAATTCAGAACCACAGAAAAAATAAAAGAGATCCTTCGGGGTTTAGGAATCCAGTTGCAGGATCTGCCGGATTTGAAAACCGGCGTTGTTGGGATATTGTCTGGAAAGGCAGGCGGTAAAACGATTGCGCTGCGAGCGGATATCGACGCACTGCCCATGGAAGAAAAGAACAATGTCCCTTACCGTTCTATTTACAAAGGAATTATGCATGCCTGTGGGCACGACTGCCATACTGCAATCATGCTGGGCGTGGCCAAAAAATTATGTGAATCCAATATGTTGAATACCCTTAAAGGTCGCGTTAAATTCATTTTTCAACCTGCCGAAGAAATCATTTCCGGTGCAAAAAATGTGATCGAGGCAGGAGGGATGCAAGACCCCGCCGTGGACTGTATTCTGGGAGGGCATATGAATTCAGAGCTGCTGGCAGGGCATGTGGGCCTTTTTAAAAAAGTCAGCCATGCCGCAGCAGACTTATTTGAACTTAAGATTCAGGGGAAGGGTGCGCACGGCGCCCATCCGCACTCGGGAATCGATCCCATCAGCGCCGGAACTTTTTTTTTATCATGCGATTCAGACCATTGTCAGCCGAAATATAGATCCACTGGATTCTGCTGTGATTACAGTGGGTCAATTTCAATCCGGTACCGCTGCAAATATTATCCCGGATGAAGCGTTTCTGACCGGAACGGCCCGAACGTTTAAGGAAAGTGTTCGGCAATTGGTTAAAAATCGTTTAAAAGCAATTGCCTTGAGTTTGGAACAATCTCACCAGGTGTTCGTGAATTTCCAGTATGTTGACGGAGTGCCAGTCTGTGAAGGTGATGAACGTATTGTTGGGGACCTTTTTAAAGCGGGAGTTAAAGTGTTGGGAGAGAAAAATGTGCATTATATGAACCCGCAAATGGGATCGGAGGATTTTGGATTATTCACTCGTTTGGTTCCGGGTGCGTTTATGCGTATCGGTTGTCGAAATGAGCAAAAAGGAATCATTCATGAAGTGCATTCACCTTTCTTTGATGTGGACGAGACCTCCCTCGCCACGGGTGTCGAGGTTTTCACCGAAGCAGTTCTGGCGTATTTGTCTGAATGGCAATAAAACAAATGGAACAAATTTTGTGATTTTTAAAAAATAGGTATCGGTGACAGAATAACGCCTTCCGACAAAACCGGTCTTGACAACCTGGCCCGCTATATTATCCGTGCCTGCTTTCCACAGGAGAGAGTGGTCTATGTTCCGGCAGAAGACTCAGCAGATGGTGTTGCCAAAGTGGTCTATACATCAAAAGACAGAAAGTCCAGGAAAGATTTCAACGCCTTGGACCGGCTGGCCAGGTTGGTGACACATATTCCCGGAAGATATGAGCAGACGGTCAGATGATAGGGCTGGCATTCGAATAAATCCCGGAAGAACTGGGCACGCCTGATCCGGGAAATTTATGAAGTTGATCCTCTCATTTGTCCAAAATGCCGGGGCTCTATGAAAATTATCGTTTTTATCGAAGAACTTGACGTCATCAAAAGGATATTACGCACCTTGATCTCTGGGATGTTCGTAATCATGATCTGCCGCAAAAGGTTTCAGATGGTATCCTTGAGTTGGTCTGCGATGAGGCAGACCCTCAGATTCCGGAACTGGAGAGTTGGTATTGATTTTTTTGAAATTGGATTGAGGGATTGTGCACCCATCACTGTCCGGAATGACATCTTCCGGGTCGAATATATTGCCCTTGACCATCTGGCTCCGGATAAGTTCGGACTTGAATCGGTTCAAACCATTATCGGTCAGTTCATTCACGATCCTTCCCTGTGATTCATAACCTGCCGGACCGAATAATCGATTTATTAATAAAATGTGACAAGGCTTGACAAAAGTGTTTAGCAAATATACGCTTTAGCTCATGAAAAAAGAACACCTTGCCATACATGGAAAATTTCAGACCATCATGGATCTTGCCCGTGAACTGGATAAGACGCCCAAAAAATTCGGTACTGACGAATTGATGTCTCATTCAGAAATCCACCTGATTGAGATGATCGGCGATTTGAAGGATTCCAGCGTCACCGACATCGGCAAGCATCTGGGAATAACGAAAGGCGCAGTTTCTCAAGCCTTGAAAAAACTTGAGAAAAAAGGATTTATTTACAAGCAGCAGAACCCTGAAAACCTGTCCCGGGTTATCGTCAAATTAACGGCTAAAGGCCAGACCGCCTACTGGGCCCACAAGCACTGGCACGAAACCATGGACGGCGGATTTTCACGGTATTTAAAAGAGATGGAAACCGGGGATCTTCAAGTGATTGTCGGCTTTCTTGAAAAAGTAGAGGAATTTTTGAAGCGCAGAGTGCAGTCTTCGGAATAGGATCCGGAGAGCTGCTTTTTTTTTAACTATAGCGTATAGCCTATATACACTTAAACCAGGGGAATTTAAATGAACACCCAGACCCACAACGTTCACGTATGCCCGGCTTCTCATTCGGCGTATCTGGATAATTTCATCAGGCGGCTGTTTCAGAATCCGACCAAAATCGTTAAAGATTATATCAAACCCGGAGATACCGTCATTGATATCGGGTGCGGCCCGGGTTTCTTTTCCATTGATATGGCAAGACTGGTGGGGGATACCGGCCGGGTCTATTCAGTGGACCTTCAGTCTGAGATGCTTGAAAAAGTAGAAAGAAAGGCAAGGAAACTCAATCTGGCCGACCGAATTGTTTTACATCAGTGCGCCCGGGACCGGGTGAATCTGAATCATCTGCAGGCGGATTTTATCCTGGCTTACTATATGGTTCACGAAACACCGGATCACAATGAATTTTTTGCCCAGGTTAAGACGCTGTTGAAACCCGGCGGTTTGTTCCTGGTGGTTGAACCGGTGTTCCATGTCAGCAAAGGCCATTTTAAAACTATTATTTCAGACGCTGAAAACACCGGTTTCAAGCTGAAGGATACACCGAAAAAAAAGGGCGGCAGAGCCCTGCTGCTGACCGTTTGATTTTACCGCATCTATCATTGAAGGAGTGTCACTCATGAAATACCGGATTTCCCCGGCATGGTGGCCGGCCCTGGCCGTTTTCTCTCCGGTTCTTGTCCCCATGCTGTTCAGAAAAAACAAGCAGTATAAAAAAAATATTGAAAAAGCCACAAAGGCGAACACTGATCGGATACGCTCGGACATCGATTTAGATCTGCCGGAGCTTGAGTTTATTGAACTTACGGTCCTTGTGGAATGGTATGCCAAAGAGGGATTTATCCATGATGCCGGGGTGTCTTACGTATTGAAAACCGACATGGGATCTTTGCTGTTTGATGTGGGATTCGGTCCGTCGCGGCCGGCACTGCTCCATAATGCCCGGAAGCTTGGATTTACCCTGGATCAGGTGGATGCTCTGGTGATCTCCCATCTTCATGTTGACCATATGGGGGGGATACGGGCACAGAAAAATAAGTGCGTGGCCATACCGGAGGCGTTGATGCCCAAGGTCCCCATCCCCTGCTATCTTCCGGACCAGGCACAAAGTCCCGGCCTTGAACCCCACGTGGTTGACCGCCCCATGGTGCTGCCTGCCGGTATTGCCACCACGGGCCCGCTGGCCCGGAGCCTGTTCATGGGCGGATATACCGAGGAACAGGCATTGGTGGCCCGGGTGAAGGACAAGGGCCTGGTGATGATCACCGGGTGCGGACATCCGACCGTGAAGGTCATCATGGATATGGCGGGCCGGCTGTCACTGGAAAAACCTCACACCATTGGCGGGGGTTTTCATTTTCCCATCACGGACGGCCGGGGAAACCGCTTCGGCATCCGGTTCCAGACCATTATCGGTACGGGCAAACCGCCCTGGCAGAAAGTGACCGACCAGGATTTGGATCAAACCCTTCATGTCATCAACAATTTCCAGCCCGCGCAACTGCTGCTGTCCGGGCACGATGTCTGTGATCACAGTCTTGAGCGACTGAAAAACGAAACCCGGGCTCGCGCCGAAGTGTTAACGGCCGGCGCAACTTACAGGATTTAAACGGGACATTTTCAGATCAGGCCGGCATACAGAAAATAGATATGCCCGGTGATCTGCAGGAATCCCACGTAACAGTTTGGTTGTTTTTCGAGAACAGCCAAAAGCAAGCATAGGATCACCGAAAGAGTCTTTGCCTTAGATGAACAATGAAGAGGCGGTGATCATCAGGAGGAATCATTATGGAGCTTTTTCTGAGCAACTGAAGGTGATGTTCAAAAAAACGTTGCTAAAAAAACAATGGGGTGGTTTCCTTGACGGACGGCAGTTGACAGCAAGCTGTGACAATATTAGCCTTGGGCTGATCGGGTGCCAAAACTGGCGTCAAAATTGCTTCCGCCAGCCCAAAATTGCCTATGCAGCTTGATTCGGGAATTTAATTGCCGGAATAATAACAGGGATAAAATTTGTAAGTGGAATCGAACAGAAACGATGCGCCGCCTGATGCCATACACAACATTTGACAATAACTCATAAATTTCCTGAATCCAGAAGTGTTTAATAATGGAATAATCTATCATAAAGGCCTCCCAGAAAAAAAGTGTTCAATAATAAAAGTGGGGCTGGTGAACTCACTTTTCTCCATTCTCTAAGTCCTTTTTGTCAAATCCTTTGTCCTATTTGGTACTGGTACAAAAGTACCTCCCCAACAAGACATTTCGACGGCTGATTCGACGATTTTTAACGTCCTGTAACGGTCTTCCTTTAAAGTGCACAAATTCCCTTTGTACTGCCTAATAACACGCAAACAGTCGCAACAAAAGACTAACTTGATTCATTCCGGAATTTCGCTGTAAGTTCCTCAAAAAAGCGAGGTTGAAACAAACAACTCCGCCTAAACAAACACATCATAAAGGTGTATTATGGCATCTATTTCAATCAGAAATATCAACAAGTCGTTTGGGACCGTAAAAGTTCTGCACGACATTAATTTGGAAATCAGGGATGGTGAATTTATCTCTTTGCTTGGTTCTTCCGGATGTGGAAAATCAACACTGCTGAGAATCATCGCCGGACTGGAGCAGGAAACCGGTGGTGAACTTTTGATCGGTGAGAGGACCATGGATAAAGTACCGCCGAAGAATCGTTCGGTTTCAATGGTATTTCAGTCCTATGCCCTCTATCCCCATCTTTCCGTTTACGACAATATGTCCCTGCCCCTGGTCATGAGAAAACTCAGCCGGATTCAACGTCTTCCCCTGGTGGGCCGAATGATTGGTGGTGCCGGGCAGGCCCACAGGAAGATCCGTGAAAAGGTTGTCGCCCTGGCAAAGAGCCTTGATATCGACAGCCTGCTGGATCGCAAACCGTCGCAACTCTCGGGCGGTCAGCGCCAGCGTGTGGCCTTGGGAAGGGCAATGGTGCGCGAACCCGAGGTATTCCTCATGGATGAACCTCTCTCAAACCTGGACACCAAGATGCGCGCCCACATGCGGACTGAGCTCTCGGAGCTGCATCGCAGCCTAGGTACCACTTTCGTCTATGTCACCCATGACCAGGAAGAGGCCATGACCATGTCGGACCGGGTGGCACTGATGATGGACGGCATGATCCTTCAGGTGGCAAGCCCCAGGGAAATTTACCGGAACCCGGTCCATATGAAGGTGGCTGAATTTATCGGCGCGCCGAAGATCAACATGCTGCCCTGCACAAACGTTGAAAGAGGCGTGGTGGACAGCTTAGGGTTACGGGTTCTCGCACCGGCAGCAATGAACGGCAAAGGCCATATCGGTATTCGCCCCAGCCGTTTGATGGTTTCAAGAGAACCTGCAGCCGGCTGGAGAGGTAAAGTGGTCAATGTCGAGGATTTGGGCTCAAGCTATCTGATCCATTCCCTGGTGGCTGAAAAAATAAGGGTCATCAGCCGGATGGACAGCCTGGCAGATATCCCCAAAGTGGGAGAAATGGTTTATCTCACCGCCCAGAACGGATGTACAATTTACTTTAATGAGGACGGATACAATGTCAACACAAGTAATGGAAGAAAACTTCAGCGGACGGTCACTGTTGAAAACAGCACATTTCAAGAAGCCTCGGGCCTCAGTTTTCAACATGGCCTTGCTGTATAAAAGATGCCTGCCCTACCTGCTCAGTACCCCGGCCTGCTTGTTGATGCTGACCTTTCTGATCGGGCCGGTATTTGGTGTTTTTTTCCTTTCCTTTACCGACTGGCAGCTGGGAGAGGCCAATATCTCGCTGGTTGGGCTGGACAATTTCAGGGCCATTTTCAAGGACGATGTGTTTCTGCGGTCCGTCCGCAACACCGCCCTTTACATCCTGATGACAGTGCCCACCACCCTGCTGTTCGGTATTTTTTTTGCGATCCTCATCTACGGAGCCGGTCGGTTGCGCGCCATCTATCAGACCGTCTATTTTATGCCGTTTATGGCCACGGCCGTGGCTATGCTCATTGTTTGGGAGTTTGTACTCAACCCGACCGTCGGGGTGTGGAAGGCCGTTGCAGACTTGTCCGGAGTCAGTCCGATCAACCTGCTGCGGAATGAAGCAACGGCATTGCCCATCCTGGCCATGATCTCCATCTGGCAGAATCTCGGGTTTGCGGTGGTGCTGTTTCTGGCCGGTCTTTCCGGCATCCCCGGGGAAATGTACGAAGCCGCGGAACTGGATGGCGCAGACGACGCTTTTTCAAGGTTCCGCCGGATCACCTGGCCCATGGTCGGCCATGTCACCTTTTTTGTGGTGGTCATGCTGACGGTCCGTTCTTTCCAGGTGTTCGAAAGCGTGGCGGTCCTCACTCAGGGCGGCCCCAATGATGCCACCGAGGTTCTCACCTATACCATGTATAAGGAAGGGTTTGACTTTTTCAGAACCAATATCGCTTCGGCCATCACCGTGGTGTTCCTGCTGGTAATCGGCACCCTGATGATTCTCAAAGCCACATGGCTGGAGAAAAAAGTGCACTACTCATGAAAAATATAAAAATGAAATCCATCTGCGGCCATCTTACCTTGATCCTCGGCGCCTTCTTCATGCTGCTGCCCTTTGTGATCATGCTGAGCACCGCTTTGAAGAGTCAGGCAGATATATTCTCCGGGGGGTTCTCGATTATTCCTGGAGAATGGGCCGCCCTGACCAACTTCGGCGAAGTGTTCGACAAACAACCCATTGTCCGCTTCATGATCAACGGCGGCATCGTCACTACTTCCATCTTCCTGATCCAAGTCATCATTGCCGTCCCCTGTGCCTATGCTCTGGCTAAATTCCGGTTTGCCGGCCAAAAATTTTTGTTCAATGCTGTACTCTGGAGCCTGCTAATTCCGCCCCAGGCAGTGGCGATCCCGGTTTTTCTTGAATTGCACAGCGTGGGATTGCTAAACTCCTATGCAGCACTGATCCTGCCTTGGACAATCTCTGTACTGGGGATTTTTTTGATGCGCCAGTTTTTCATGGCCATTCCGGACGATATCATTGATGCGGCCAGGATGGATGGCATGGGTGAATTGTCCATCCTGATGCGGATTATGGTGCCCATGGCCGTACCCGCACTCACCGCCTTTGGTATCCTGTCCTTCATTGCCCACTGGAACGATTACTTCTGGCCCCTGATCTGCATCCAGGACATCAATCTCTACACACCGCCCCTTGGCATATCCTATTTTAACACAGACGATGCTGGCGTCAGCTACGGGCCTTTAATGGCTGCCGCTTGTATTATAACCGTCCCTTTGCTGGTCGTTTTTCTGGCCGCAAGAGACAAATTTATTCAAGGAGTGGCTATACAGGCCGGTATTAAATGAGGCCGCAAGCCTTCCCCTTGAAGCGACATAGAAAAGCCAACAACACGCAAATTTAAAAACAAACTATTTTTAAGGAAAAAAACATGAAGCTTACCAAATTCAAAGCATGCATTGCGGCTTTCTGGCTCAGTCTTGCCGCAGCCACCGGCGCATTTGCCAAATCTCAAATCACCATCGAATACCCCTACCCGGACCTGTTCGACAAGGTTCATGAGGAGATCATCGAAAAATTCAAGGCTGTAGAGCCGGATATCGACGTGAAAGTCCGCACCAAGTATGAAAGTTATGAAGACGGCACCAAAAAGGTGCTTCGTGCCTCAATGACCAAGAGCCTTCCCGATATCAGCTTCCAGGGTATCAGCCGGGTCCGGGTTATGGTAGAGAAAGGCATCGCCCAGCCCATCGATCCGTTCATTGAAACGGAAAAGGATTTTGGTGCCAAAGGTTTCTATGACGCTATGTACCAGACGTGTACCTTTAACGACAGGGTCTACGGCCTTCCATTTGCTGTATCCCAACCCATTGCATTCTACAATATGGATCTGGCAAAAAAGGCGGGCTATACCACGGATACCCTGCCCAAAACCTGGGATGAGGTATTTACATTTGCAAAGAAGGTTGAAGCCACCGGTGATGATGCCAAAGGATTTTTCTACTACTGGGGTGAAACCGGGTTCTGGCAACTCCAAGCCCTGTTGTTTGCCGAAGGCGGCAGCTTTATGGATGCCAAAGAAGAAACCGTGACCATCAACTCCAAAGAAGGATACTGGGCTTTCGACAAACTTCGCGAGATGGTTGTAAAAGGCAATATGAAAAAAGACTATGGCTGGACACCGGCCAAAACCGATTTTTATTCCGGTAAGCTGGGCCTTTTGATTGCTTCTTCTTCCATTCTCTACAATGCAGAGCAATCCATCGGCAATCGCTTCGAAATCAAAACCAGCTTTTTCCCAGGCCTGCATCAGGGCTCCACCCTCCCGGTCGGGGGGAATGCCGCAGTAATGACTGCCACTGATCCTAAACAGCAGGAAGTGGCCTGGAAATTCATCAAGTTCTGGTGCGGTATCGAAGGTGCCAAAACCGTTGCCACCAGGACCGGCTATATGGCCCCGAATAAAAATGCGGTATCTGCCCTTAAAGCACATTTTGACAAAAATCCCAACGCCGTTACCGTATACGAGCACCAGCCTTACATGACCGGCTGGTATGCTTTTCCGGGAAAGAATGGTCTTAAGATCACCGAATTGATCTACAGCGCCATAGAAAAAACCGTGACCACCGATGCGAATCCCCGCAAAGTGGCTGACGAACTGAACAAAGAAGTACAGCAACTGATACCGGCCTCTTAACCCCGAATCCCACAGCAGCCCGGATCCCTCCGGGCTGCTTAAACAACTCAGGTGTAACTATGAAATTGATCCATATCACCGATATCCACCTGGTTCCCCCGGGGGAGAGGCTCCTGGGCCTTGATCCGGGAGAGAGACTGAAAGCCTGCATAAGGGATATCAACATACATCACAGTGATGCAGACCTGTGTGTCATCACGGGAGACCTGGCCAACAGAGGGGAAACCGCTGCCTATACCCTGCTGCGTGAGAGACTTCTGGAACTGAAGATTCCCTGCCAATTGCTGATCGGCAACCATGACAACCGAGAAAACTTCAAGGCTGAATTCAGTGAAATGTACGAAGAAGATGCCGACTATTGTCAGAAAGTGCTGACGACCCCGTCAGGAACCTTTCTCTTCCTGGATACCAAGCGAAAAGGCAGTCATGGTGGCGGCTATTGCATGGAAAGACAGCGCTGGCTGTCAGCACAGCTTAACCGTGCCGGGAATGGGCCGGTATATCTTTTCATGCACCATCCCCCATTTGATACCGGACTGCCCGCCATGGACAGAATCGGCCTTGAAAACGCTGGCCAGTTCGCTGAGGCTCTTGCCGGCAGAAACATCCGACATCTGTTTTTCGGCCATCTTCACCGTCCGATCTCCGGCTCCTGGAACGGAATTCCCTTCACCACAATCAAAAAGCACCAATCACCAAGTGGCCTTTGACACCAAAACCTTTGAAACGCTTTACTGCAATCTTGAAACACCCAGCTACGGCCTGGTATTGATAGATAAAACCCGTGTCGTGACTCATAGTCATGATTTTCTAGACATCAGTGACAATATTGATACCGGTGACCCAACCGACTATATCGCCTGGGGCGCTGCCTGATCCAAGATTTCGGATTTTCAAACAATGAACCATACAAGCCTTTCCCCCCGCATGGCCATCAATAATGTTTCCACCGTTTTGGTAGATCTTGACGGATGCTTTCTCGCCGGAAACGAACCGGCACCTGGGGCAGACGAACTTTACAAAACGGCAGGCGATAAACTGTTTTTGGTCTCCAACAATTCAACTCTGACCCCGGATCTCATGTCAATCCGCCTGGCTCTGTACGGTGTCACCATTCCTGCGGAACGGATCTTGCTGGCCGGCGCTTTTATGGTAGACTGGATGGCCGCCCGCCACCCCGGATCAACGATTTTCTTTATGGGTGATAAGGTCATTGTGGAATATGCCAGAAGGCAGGGACTGAGGGTGGATGAAGCGGGCAAAGGGCCTGTGGATGCCGTGATGCTGGCTAGAGATACGGATCTGAGCTACAACCGGCTCGATCGAGCAGCAGCACTGCTCCATCAGGGTGCAGCGCTAATCGCTGCAAACCCCGATTTTTCCCATCCGGATAAAAACGGTGTTCCTGTGCCTGAGACCGGGGCGATCCTGTCGGCCATCAAGCGAATTGTGCCGGAGGTCAATGTGACGGTAATTGGTAAACCTGAATCTGTCCTATTTGAGGAGGCACTGGGACGTAGTGCCTGTTCTCCCCACGATGCGATTATGATCGGCGACAATCCACTGACCGATCTTGCCGGGGCTGCCCGAATCGGCATTCCCACCTATCTGGTCGGTACCGGACAGGGCTGTGCCGCCCGGGATATCCGGCAGCTGCTGGCCCTTGATGACCGTGTCGGCCCCCGCCTGAACAGCGAGGAGACGCCGCTGATTACCATTGACTCGCCGGGCCTGTCAGCCGTCCTGCTCCAGGCCCTGGAAATCTGGGTGAGGCCTTTGTGATCTGGGACCACCAGGACCGCATGGTCCATTGTAACTCAAAGTACAGCCAGTTTTTCGATGAACCCGGAGTGGTGGTTCCAGGGGTTCGTTTTGATGAACTGGTGGAATTCAATATCGCAAGGAATACGGTAAAGGCCATTGTGATTGGTGGCAGCACGGTTAAAGGCGATGAGCTGACCCCGGACATATACAGGAGAAAACGTACTGAATTTCACAAAGGGGACAAAGGACTGTATCAGGCCCAAATTGCCGACGGCAGGTGGATGCAGATACGGGAGACCCGGATTCCCGGTGGCGGAACCGTGGGGATTTACACCGATATCACGGCAAGAAAAGAAGTGGAACAGCAGCTGGGCCGAGCCAAGGCCGAAGCCGATGAAGCCAATATGGCCAAATCACGCTTTCTGGCAGCCGCCTCTCATGATCTGCGCCAGCCCCTGCATGCCATCGGCATCTTTCTTTCAGCCCTTGGTCCCCACATGACAAGCCCGGAAAGCAGGGACTTGCTCCATAATGTGGAAGAGTGCCTGAAAACCACCAACAACCTGTTTAATTCCCTGCTTGACATCTCAAAGCTTGATGCAGGCGTTCTTCAGCCGGAAAAACAGCCCTGCGCCATTGGTGAACTATTTATCGCTGTAGAAAGGGAGTTTGCGCCACTGGCCAAAACCAAAAATATCCGACTCAAGGTGGATGGAACAGACCTTTACGCCATGTCTGACCCCGAAATGCTCGGCAGGATCGTGCGTAACTTTGTCTCAAATGGGGTGAAATATACGGCCAGCGGCGAAGTGCATGTTCACGCAATCGTTTCCGGCGGGGACATGGTCCGTATCATCATCAGTGATACGGGCAGCGGTATCAAAGATGACGATGTCAGCCTCATCTTCCAGGAATTCAAACAACTGGGGAACAGTGATGAAAAAAGCAGGGGCTGGGACTGGGGCTCTCCATCGCCACCCGCCTCGCCCACCTGCTGGGGCATCAGATTGACGTGCAGTCCCAGGTGGGCAAAGGATCTTGTTTTTCCGTATCACTGCCCATGACTGAAAACAAAGGAACGGGGGGCCCGGCAAACGACAGAACAGGTGCATCAGATGAGACTATTGATGGCTTGAGGGTGCTGGTGGTGGAAGATGATCGTGATATCAGCAATGCCAGTGAAATCCTGCTGGATCAATGGGGCTGTGATGTAAGGGCTGTCAATTCCTTTAACGATGCCGCCGGAGTCTGATCAGCCGAGATTGGCAACCTGAGCTGATCATTACCGATTTCTATCTGGGCGGAGAAGTGACGGGTGCCGATATCGTGGCTCTGTCCAGACGTCAGGCAGAATTTCTTGTTCCGGTGATTATTGTTACCGGGGATACTGGGCCGGGCCGGCTCAAAGAAATGCAGGCGCTGAATTGCCCGGTGATGCACAAACCCATTCAGCCCATGAAATTACGGGCCCTACTGCAAAGCTACATCCGGCAGGCGGTGAAGGGATAAATGTCAGTTTTCAGACGGTTGATAACGGCTTTTTACAAACACCGCGGCCTGGGCCCGGTTGGCCACCCCCAGGATGCGGAATAAACGGCTCACTTCATTTTTGACGGTTTGTTCGGCAAGTTCAAGTTCGGCGGCAATTTCTTTGTTGCTCATGCCTTCGGCAATGCATACCAGAATCCGGTTTTGTCTGGCACTCAATCCTTGTTCAATGAAATCAGGGCGATTCTTTTTTTCCCCGCCCGTTCCTACAGAAATATCGGTACCCAGTGCCACGGGCGGGACATAGATTCCTCCGGCCAGAATAAGCTGAAAAGCTGACGGAAGGTGTTCCACCGGGGTGGATTTCGGCACATAGCCTGAAGCACCGGATGATATGGCGGAACGGATAATAATTGGATCTTCCGTCGATGATACCATAATAACCGCTGTAGCCGGCCATTGCTTTTTCAATTGTTTGAGGCCTTCCAGTCCTGTGCTCCCCGGGATGACCAGATCCAGGAGAACGAGATCGATGTCCGGATCCAGGGACAGTTGTTCGATAAGGGCCGGAAAACTTCCCACTTCGGTGATGTGCAGGTCGGGCTCTATGGTCTTGAGTAATTCACTCAGACCCTTGCGCAACATACCGTGGTCATCTGCAATTATGCATTTCATTTTGTCCGTGTACTCTGTTGACGGTTCTGACAAAAAATTGCCCTGATCAGACACGGATGACGTCCATTGCCATCCGGTCCGTGAAGCTCCCAAAACAGAACAACCATTTTAAATTATTCATATTAGAAGAGTATAAGGGCCTCCTTTTTGCGTAAGCGGTATTTAAACCCCATCTATTGATTGGCTTGTTAATACCTCAACTTTCAGGTTTAACAATAACTGGCTAATTTTCGCTTTTCTAACAAACCGGAACATTGCAGTGCTGTAGTCATGGCCGCATCAAAAAAAGCTGTCGCTGTTTTTTCGCAATAGCTGCCAAGCTTTTTCAATTGGTTGCCGGCAAGCGTCATTATCCTGTAAAGCGATTCAACAAAAGAAATATCGGAGACCTCGTCACAGCAGTCATAGAACAGTTCCCCAAATGTCCTGTCATCAGTCTCTATCCGATGCTGGTACGCCAAAACATATACCGCAGGAAAACAATAGTGGTGTGGGCCACCAGGGCATCATAGTCGCGGCATCGCATCTCCTTTGCCAGCTTCAGGTGTTGTTTGGCCATTTTGAAAAACACCTCTATGTCCCAACGTCTGCCGTAAATTCGAACGATGTCTTTATTTGACAGATCAAGATCCGTGGATATCAATGTCAGCCAAACCGTTTTGCGCCTGTCCCGCACAAACACGAGTTTGGCAGCTTGCCCGCCTTTTAACGTTACCACAGCACTTGCCGGGATTTTTGCGCGGCCCCGGTGTTTATTGAGCTGGCGATAGATAGCCTTCACATCCATTGAGTGGCCATTGCATTCATAGTGAATCTTTGAGGTCTTTTCCACCATGCCAATCACATCTAAATTTTTGGCCAATGCTGTAATGGTCGCGGGCATTGCAAACCAGCTGTCCATCAGCAGACATCTGGCCCGGACACCGGCCGCCAAAATCCGTTCAACCATGGCTTCCGGATTTTCCGGGGCTTTGACTACGGCTTCCTGGCGCCGTTGCCATGCACAACACCTCTTGTCCATTGATTTGCGATTATCTCAAAGCCGGTTTTTGGCATTCGCAGACGACAGCAGTGAAAAATCCAATGGCAGACAACTGTATCCGTCAGACCAGCAAACCGTGAGCATCCGAAACCCTTTGATAAATCGACCATTGCTTGGTGCCGACACACAACAGCAGCTTCCTCCAATTGGATTGACACCCCTTCAGAACATCATAGGCAGCATCTTTGCCAAATGCCAGGTTGTCGTTGGTTGCTATGCCCCTGAAGAAATTCTCCCCCACAAAGGGCAGGGTGAATATGGCCAAAATCAAGGTGCTCACGCTATGCTCATGTCGTTTTCCAATGCCGCATTGATGCAGAGAAGTAGCCATTTTGAACTAGTTGAAAAAATCATCAATTTCACCAAAAATTTTAATGTCCGCTTGAGTTTCCGTGTCGATCCGGTTACGTATCATTTGATCCCTTACTATTTGATTTTATTTTGTTTTTCGCAAACTCACTATATATCAAATAGCAGGCTCATCAACTTGTTTTTGTCACAATTTCAAAGAGTTATGTTTTTTTTCGGGAAATTCGATTGAATCCCGAAAGTTAAGTTAATATATGAACTTTTCAAAACACGCCTGTTTTGGGACTACCGGATTGATTTAAAAATTTTAGCAAGGCCTGCCATATTACGAAACAACATCATAATTTGGGAGGAGGGGCATGTTACCAACGATTATTTCTGGTATAGACGACAGGTTTCAGAGGGTACAAAAGGACCCATTGTTTACGAATTTACCCGCTGAAAAGTCATTCTGTCATCTGCTGGGCTGCCAAAGAAAACCGTGTGGCTTTTGATCCACCGCACAATTGGCATCGAAAGAGACGATTGAAAGAGATAGTTGAGAACAAGTCGATCTCTATTTCCAATGCTTTGGACAATATATCTCTGGCCCCTGGCGGACCTGCATCAGTACCCTGTCCATCAGGCCTCTTTCCAGGCATAGGTCAGACCATGGTAATTAGCTATGGCCAGGCCGGCCGCAATACTCTTAAATTCACTATACGCCGTCACCCGGCCAGGGAACCGCTTTTTTAGCAGGTCTTTTACTGCGGGTATCAGGGAGGAGCCGCCTGTGGCAATGACGCTGTCAATGCTGGCCGCTTTCAGGCCCGACCTTTCTAAACCCGGTCAATGGCCAGGCCGGTTTGATCCAATAAGCCTGAGATGATCCGTTCAAATTCCGCCCTGGTGATCTTAACCGCCAGATCCAGCTCCGCCACCTCAATCCAGGCAGAGTCCCGGCCGGACAGGGAAATCTTGGCCTTTTCAATGGCCTGAATGACGGAATAGGAATAGTTCCAGGTGATCAGCTCCCGGAGCCGGGTGATTTTTTCTACGATTTCAGGATCCTGGCGGTTGAGGCTGAGGGTGGTGTCAATGGTGTCCAGATATTCCTCCCGGTTGAGGGTGTAGGTCTGCTGCCAGTTCAGTAGGCCCTCTTCAAATTTTCTAAAAGGAAATACCTCTTTGGTGACCGTCTCGAATTGGGCGGTGCTCACCACCAGGTCTTTGCCAAGCTCCGGGAAGATTTTTGCCCGGTAAATCAATTGATTGATCCGGTCGCCACCTGCGGGGATGCCGTATGTGGCTGGTATGGTGAACCCCGCGGTCCCGGTCTTGATGAGGCAAAGGTCCAGGGTACCTCCGCCAAAGTCAAAGGCCAGAATATGGGCGCCCTTTTCCGGGGCCGTATCCACCAGAAAGCTGAGGGCCGCTCCCAGGGGTTCCGGAAAGAATTCCGGTGAAGGCAGTCCGGCATACCGGCAGGATTGGCGTAGTTTGTCCACGGCCATTTGGTTTCCGCCGGTTGAATCTGTTTCAAATTCAACGGGCCGCCCCAGATGGATGGATGCCGTTTGGTTTAAGATACGACGGCTTAGCCGTTTCCGGATATGAACCAGAATGGGGGTGATTAACGCCACCACCCCGTACCGCACTCCGAAAATATCGATGGTCTCGATACTGCCCATGCCAAGCCAGCGCTTCAGCCCCCGCAGCAGATGGCCGGGCATGTTCTTGTCCACCTTAGCGTGCACCTCAACAGCCACCGTCGTATCACCACCCCTGTCCCTGCGTCCCCGCAGGGTATTGCTCTCACCGTGGGTCACCTTGATCACCCCCAGGGAGACCTCTTCCAGGAAGACCTGCCGCCCCTGATTCAGTTCCAGGTAGAGATATAGGGCGTCAGTGCCAATGGTGGCGGTGAATTCCCTGGACATGTAATTGGCGGTGGGCATGACAAACCGATTTTCCCCTGCATTGTCAATCCTGATGTATGATACGGTGCTGCCGTCATAAACGGCCAGGGTAGAGTTGGTCGTACCAAAATCCAAGCCGATTCCCAACACAATTGACCTCCTCCGATTTAATTTAGATGCTAAACACACCATAGAGAATGAAGTATTTAGTATCTAAACTCTATTTTGTCAAGCACAAAATCTGAATGCGGACATGGGGAATCCCTTTGTGGCCTGTCCTGAAAAAAAAAGAGGCAGGAAACATTTGACAGAATAGAGTTTAGATACTATATTCAATGCCTGCCATGGCACCCAAAACAGATAAGATAAACAGGAAACTGGCCAGATTCATCGATAAGATCGTTTTCCTGGGGAAAAAAAACATCTTTGAATTCAAGGGACTCAAGCTGTTTCCTTCGGAAATCCACCTCATACTCATCATGAATGAAACCCCTACTAACGCCACCCAGATGGCCCAGATGCTGGACGTGACAAAGGGCGCCGTCTCCCAGACCATCACCCGGCTTGAAAAAAAGGGGATATTGAAAAAAGAAAAGGATCCTTACCTGAAAAACGAACTCACCCTGCTGTTCACCCCGTTTGGGCTGGAAGTCTTTAACAAGTACAGGCGGATAAACCTGGCATTGGAAAACAAATTTAAGGAAAGGCTTTCCCGGTTCAATGAAGAAGAGCTTGAGGTGGTAGACAGATTCATGGATGAGATCCTCCGTTTTCCGGATGATATAAAGAAGAAGATGCATACCCGGCGCTGACGCCGGTTTTTTTTGCTTTTAGAGTTTAGTATCTAAAAACTGAAAAAGGAAATCAACAAATGAGATCACAACTGCTTCGGATGAATGTGTTTTTCGAGAACCTGCCGGCCATGGCAAGAAAACACCGCCTGGTGCTCTGGCTTCTGTTTATCGGCCTGACCCTGCTGGCTGTGGCGGGCATGCCCCGTTTTAAAATCGACATGTCCTGGAATTCCCTTCTTCGCCCCCATGAACCGGTTAAAGTGGCCTATGACCGGTTCAGAGCGGTATTCGGGGGGGATGAAGTCCTCTACATCGCCTATGAGGCAAAGGACGGAGACGTATTTTCCCCGAATTCCCTGGCCGCATTGTCGGCGTTGACAAATGAGCTGGAGGGAAAACGGGCCGGATCAGCCGATTCAAATGAGAATCCCTTTGCGCGTATCACGGATATCACCTCCCTGATCAATGTGTCTTACCTGGAGGGCGGAACCGACACATTGATCTCCAGGGATTTTGTGGGCACCGCCATTCCGGCGGATCCGGCCCAGTCAGCCGGCCTCAGGGCCCAGGCCCAGCAGCACCCGGACTATCCCTTGATTTTCTGTTCCAGGGATTCCCGGTTCGGCGGGATCATCATCCGGACCGATTTCAACGCCCAGATCGATTACGGCCTGGCCGATTCTACCGGACCGGTTTCAGGCGGCTTCGGGTTTGATGAAACGGACGGGACAGCCTATCACTCCCCTCTTGACAATGAACTGCCGGTCTTCAAAACCTCCTGGATACAAGACTATACGCCGTTTATGTCCGGTATTTACGAAATTCTCGGCAAGGCGGAGTACACCCGTCATCTGAATTTTTACCCTGCGGGCAGCCCCGAACTCATGGGATTTTTGGGCCGGGAGCTTGAAAAAGAGATGGTGCTGATCATCCTATGTTCCATTGTGTTGATTCTCCTGGTCCTGGGAGTTTTGTTCCGGTCCGTCAAGGCCATGGTCTGGCCCCTGGTTATCATTTTCACCACCATTATCTGGAGCGTGGGAACCATGGGATGGGTGGGGATGGCCATGAGTGATTTCATCAATATCGTCATCTTTCTGCTCATTGCCGTTGGGTGGCGGACAGTGTACACATTCTCTCGGGTTATCTCCTGTTCAGGCGGTCAGGCAAGGACCATGACACCGCCCTGATTTCAGTTTATAAGAAATCAGGCCTTGCCTGTTTTCTGACAAGCCTGACCACCGCAACCGGCCTTCTGGCCCTGAGCCTGGCCCCTATCATCGCCATTCAGCGGCTGGCCGTCATGGGCGCCTGCGGGGTAATGTACGCTTTTTTTATCACAGTTTTCATGCTTCCCCCGATGCTTGAAATCCTCAAGCCGGTGCCGGGAAATCTCCGGGTCAATGATTCCAAGGCGCCCCTTGTCCAGCGGTTCCTGCGCCGTCTTGAAAGCCTGGGTACCCAAAGACCCCTGCGTACCCTTCTCGTCTTTTTTACCGCGGCCATGGTTCTGGTGCCGGGCATATTCATGATCACGGTGGACTCCAATGTATTGACCATTATTCGTGAAAGCCGGCCCATTCGCAATAATTTCGATATGGTGGACCAGCACCTTGCGGGAACGGGCAACATTGAAATACTGGTTGACACGGGTATCGAGGACGGCCTGAAAGACCCTGTGGTATTGAATGCCATGGCAGATCTCCAGGAGACGCTGGAATTCAGGTACCCGGGTATAGTCCGTAAAACCCAGTCCATTGTCAACTTCACCCGGGATGCCTTTCAGGTGCTGAACGCCGGCCAAAAGGAGATGTACACCATCCCCAAGGACAGGGATACGTTGTCCCAGACCCTGTTCCTTTTCAGCACTGCAAACCCAAAGGACCGCCGCCTGCTGGTATCGGACGATTTCCGGGCAGCGCGGATCATCGTGAATACGCGGAACCTCGGATCCCGGGAAGGTCTTGGATTCATGGAGGAGGTCAACAAGGACATCAATGTCCATTTTTCAGCTCTGGGCCGCACATATCCGGGACTGCGTGTCGAAACCACGGGCCAGATTCCGCTTTTTCTGCGGATGATGGATCTGATTTCACAGTCCCAGATCCAGAGTTTCGGGATCTGTCTCTTGCTGGTGTCACTCATCCTGGTGTTGGTCATCAAAGACCTGCCCACCGGATTGATTGCCATTGTGCCGAACCTTTTCCCCATTTTGGCGGTATTCGGCATCATGGGATGGCTTTCCATTCCACTGGATGTGCATACCCTTCTGGTGGTGCCTATTATCATCGGGATTTCCGTGGACGACACCATTCACCTTATCACCCATTTCAGCCTTGAAATGAAACGGCGGGGCAGCGTGGCCAGCGCCATGGGCATGGCTGTGAAGGAGGCCGGCCAGGCTATCGTGTTCACCTCCGTGGTGCTGGCCGTGGGCTACCTGGCATTCCTGGTTTGCGTTAACAAGGGATTTGCATATTTCGGTTTTCTCAGTTCCGTGGCCGTATTGACCGCCTTATTGACGGACCTGGTCCTGTTGCCGGCAATGCTCTATCTCCGGTACGGTCTAAGGGAAACCTCCCCCGCGTTTAAAACGGAAAAGGAGACGATCTATGGCAAATAGACTTATGTTCATCGCATTGATACTTGCGGCGGCAACCATGGCCGGAGTCCCGGCCCATTCAGCGGCACTCAAGGATCCGGAACGGGCCAGGCAGATCGCCATTCTCAACCTTGACCGTGACGACGGTCACACCCTTTACCGGCAGGTGGTGCTGGTTACCTGCCGGTACGCGGCCGGGACCGGCAGGCATGTCTGCCAGTCCCGGCCGGTAAAGAAAGAGATCGAAAACGTGATTGTTGATATAAACGACGATAAGGTGGATGAGATCTCCCTGGGCATTATCACGGCCCCGCCGTCGGAAAAAAACATGGCCTTTCTCCAGCAGGACTTTCATGAACCGGGCAGGGAGTCTGACCAATGGATGTATTTTCCAGCCATGAAAAAGCTCAAGCGCATCATATCCCAGAGTGACGGCAGTCCGAAAACCGGATCGGTGTTCGGATCGGAAATCGCATACGAGGATGCTGAAAAACAGCATGCGGTCAATTATGATTATTCTTACGAGGGAACCGAGACCGTGGACACGCGTGTTTGCGATAAAATCATCGCTCTTCCCAAGAAAGCGCATCAGCCCAAAACCTCATACTCAAAAGAGGTGGTCTGGATAGACCGGGAAAGCAGGATTGCCCTTAAAAAGGAGGTATACAGCCGGCAGGGCACCCTTGCCAAAACCTTTTTCCGCAAGGATATCGTCAAAACCGACGGAGTATGGATCGATAAGGTCCTCATTGTCGTGAACCATCAGTCCAGGACCATGAGCATGGAAAAGACGATCAGGCTGGCGGTGAACATCCCCCTTGACCCGGAGATCGTTACCAACCGTGCACTAAACGACGTTTCTTTCAGGGAATCCATCATGAGAACGGTAAGACACAAGGCCAGATGATGCATGAATGTCCAGTTCACCGTTGCCGGCAGGTCTTCGTCCAGGTCCCCTTGCTGATACACCTGGTGTTCTTCCTGGCAGCCAGCCTCCACGCCCAGGAGACCTTTGATTTCTCAGGGGGTGAAGAGGCCCGGGAGACGGGTATTCCCATCCACGGACGGTTCAGCCTGGAAAGCGCACGGCAATTGGAGGGTCCCGGCCGGTGGGTCCGGCTGGGGCCCTCCCTGGACCTCGTGTTCGATACCTTTACCGATGTCGGCCAATTCTACTTTGAAGGCACGGGCCGGTTTAACCTGTCCTACCGGATCGAGGGGGATTCCGGCAACACCCGGGAGGATTACGAATTTGAACCGATACTCCGTGAGCTGTACTGGAAAAAAAACTTAGACCGGTTTACCCTGTCGGCCGGTAAACTCATTGATGATCCCAGTGTCATGGACCTGGTCCAGATAGTTGATAAAATTTCGGTGGTCAACCGGGCGGAGGCCTTTTTCGCAGAACCCGAAGAGATCAAGCAGGGCCAGAATATGATAAAACTGGCCTATTATCCGGGCAACCGGTTTGACGCCGGGTTTATCTTTGTTCCCTACCCCGCTTTTGACCGGATCACCGAGGGGGATCATCCCTATGCACTGGTGAAGGGTGAAGATCTCGTCAAAACCCGGGACCGGTATGATCCGGAGTGGTGCATCCAGGCCGGCAAACAATTCTCAAGGGGAAAGATATTCGGATATGCGGGCCGGTTTAATACCCGCTCCCCCTTGCTTACGACCGGGCTCCTTTCTCATGACAGCCGCCTCTACAAATTTTATGAACACTATTGGTCCGCAGGCGGGGCCTTTACGTTGGCTGCGGAACCGTTTCTGCTCAAAATGGAACTTGCCTATAATTTCAACAAACCCCTGCAACGCCAATTGAACGGAACACCCTCCGGGTATCTGAGCCGGGACCAGGTGGAGGCGGCCGCCGGAACGGATCTGAACCTGGGCAATTGGGGCATGTTGACCCTGGAGTGCGGTGCTGGAGCACCACTGGACTGGGATGATGCTCTGGCCGTTAACCGAACTGCCTGGCAGGGCGCAGCCGCCTGGTCCAACGATTATCTGAATGATAAACTGAACATCAGTGTCACCACCCTGTTCCAGACGTCTTTCAAAAACAGGATCAACCGGTTCCAGCTTACTTATTTTTTTACCGACACCCTTTCTGTGCGACTTCAATACACCCGGTTTAGCATCGGGCAGAAGGAATCGGACTATGGGTTCATGGATGATTACGACCGGGTGGATCTTTGCATAGATTACGATTTTAATCTGGGGGCCTGGTAACCGTTAGCACATCACGCCACGGTCTTCCGGGTGGGCCTGCCTAAGTGGCTTTCCCGGCCGTTTTTACCCCAATCAACGCAAGACCGCAGATTGGCAACAGGGTGAGTGATTGATACATGAACAGGCCGTAGGCAATACTCATCACCCCGAATGCCAGTGAATATTCCAGGTAGAATCCCCCCCCCCCAGAACCGTAGCGAACTGAGCAAAGGCAAACTGGTCCGGTTTCATGCCGATGGCCCAAAAGATGATCACCGTAAAGAACAGGGTGACGGTTATCATGTGCCAGCAGGCGTGGAGTATGGCTTTCAGCCGAAGATCAAAATACAGGGTGACATATGTTGAAATCAATAATTTTTGTCCCTAAATCGTGTGTGTGGAGGCGGTTACTGAATTGAAAAATGATGTTGCCATCCATATCTTGTGAATGTTTTCCCTCCTTTTTTTTCAAACCAAACGCCACCCGGCAAGGTTGACTCTTTACCACTTGTCTTTTTTGCTTGAAGATCCTAACATATCACATTGTATTGTTTTCGGGGGCATGCCCACGGTAGTATAATCAATTTTCATATAGATAAACGTATTTTTGCTTTATAC
>LQAJ01000150.1_pt1 | contig 31355 bp, 36 predicted proteins | sample 1535811 | NCBI WGS metagenome assembly LQAJ01 (sample SAMN04331587, study PRJNA305678) | bioreactor metagenome | isolation source: bioreactor_6 inoculated with Wadden Sea sediment 2nd replicate of a... | place: Germany: Wadden Sea, Janssand Flat
ATCTCATTTCTTTTCAAGGATTTTCCAATCGCTTTCTTCCTCGAAGAGAACCCACATAGAATACATTCTATCCAAACATTTGTCAAACATTTTTTTAACCTGTTTCATCTTTTTTTAAAACCAGCCCGGAAGGCAGCTTTTCACCGAACTGAACGTTTTGTTCCGCCACCGCCCGAACGGATCTTTCCTGAACCCTTTTTATCAAGGCGGCATCTGACTGACGTTCATTGAGCCATTCCACAACTTTTTGAATCAGACCCGAATCCAGATCCCGGGTCCGGTCTCCGGTTTTCATGGCCATCTGAGCAACCGGGAAATCCACATTGTCCTGACGGGCCCATTTTCGCTTCATCAGCTCCTGAACCCAGCGACCCGCCTCCGCCGGAGGCACCACCCGGTCTACTGATCCGTATAAAAGATCCCGGGCACCCAAACGGCCCAGGGTCCATAACAACCGGTCCTGATTTTTACCGGGTTTGATCTGGGGAATCAGCGTTTTGGCCAGAACAGCTTTATCCTTGACCAGCAGCCGCTCCAGATTACCGGCCGTCATCCACAGCTCCACCATTTCCTGGGGCGGAAGCTTGATTTTCTGTTTAATCAGGATCGGCGCGATATTCTGAAAAAACTGCCGCTGTTGACCTGCCTTGAGTCCGGCAGCAATGCGCCGGATAAAAATCCACCATTCCAGCCGATTCTGGGAAGCCTTATCAAATCCAAGCCCCCCAGATAGATTTTCCACAGATTTCTGATCCGTTCCCCATCAAAGGCATCTCCAAACCCCGGGCGCATACAGAAGCCGGTCAAATTAAGCCACCGGGCTTCATGTTCCGCAGACAGCCGGCGTCTATCAGATAGATCAATGAGCTGATCTGACAGAGATCGCAGAAAAGACAGGGGCCAGTTCACCCGGGTCTGTTCCACCAGCGACTCAACCTGTCTGCCAGCCGACGAAAGATTCACCGCTTTCGGGTCGGATAACAGGTCGGTCACACGGTCACAGGCCGCCTGAATGACCGCCTCGTCATACACTTCGGTTTCTGCGGTGTCCATCGGTTTCCCAGGGTTTTCCCTCAGCTGGAACTGCAGTTTCCAGCGGTGATCGCTGACCTGGGAATGACAATACATGGACAGGCTGCCCATCTCCGTGTACTCAGCCCCCAACGTGATGGGAATGGTTTTTTTGTCCCCGTTCTGTCCGAACCGAATGACGGTCTGCATGGGCGTCATGGGGGTCAGCGTACTATCAATGGGCAAAATGAGCCCGGCGGTGTCACCGGACCGATAGCTGGAGCTGTACAAATCAAAATTCACCGGTTCGTTGGCCCGGACTTCAAAGGACATTTGGGGCAGGTCAATGGCAGACCCTTCATCCAGGCCCGCTCCACCAGACAGATCGCTTTTTCTCTGAACCCGATGCGCTCCCCACCCCAGATAATAACTTCTCGGACTGCCTGACCCTACCCGGACCCGATCCCCTGCTTGACCAGGCCATAATAGGAAGCCCCGATACCCACTGCCAGTTCAGGACGGTCGTTTTCCAGGGTGACTGGCCGGGAAGCATCTTTGGCTTTGAACCAGCGCCGGATTGATTCCTTGATCCGGAACTGAACCAGGGATGGTTTCAAGGTGCCGCCGTTGAACAAAATAAAATCCGGCAGAGGATCTTCTTTGCCCAAGGCCTGTTTCACATTATCCCGGTGTTTTTCCAAAAATTGAATGATATGCCGGGTCACAGCGGGTTCCTTTTCAAACGGCAGACCAAAATCGGCCACTTCCCGTTCTGTCCCCGCTTCCCGGAACTGTGAAAAATCCACATCCGGATAAAACCGGGAACGCAACACGTTTTCCACATCCCCCCGGGTCAGGTCTGCTGCCAGGGTCCCGGAAATCAAGGCCCGGCCCTCTCCCTTGATGGTGATGCGAACCGACTTTTCCCGGCTCTCAAGGATCTGCTCCTTGGCCTGCCTGCATTGGTGGCACAGGGTTTTCCATTTGTCCGGGGTCAGGTCGGTGCCGGACTTGAACCTGGCCTCCACAATCTTTGCCAGAGCCAGGTCGATGTTGTCTCCCCCCAAAATCAGATGGTCCCCCACTGCCAGGCGTTCGAACCGGGGACTGCCCTGCTCTCCGGCTTTCAGGGATATCAAACTGAAGTCTGTGGTGCCGCCGCCCACATCACACACCAGAATCAATTCATTCTCTTTGACCTGCTGTCCCCAGTCCGCTTCATGCAGAATCAGCCAGCTGTAGAACGCGGCCAAAGGCTCTTCCAGCAGGGTAACGGCCCGCGACAGCCCGGCTTTTTCAATGGCCGCCATGGTCAGGTCCCGGCTTCTTCATTAAAGGACGCCGGCACCGTGATCACCACAAACTGGTTTTCCATAAATTTGTCTTCATCTTTGACAAAATGGTTCCAGGCAGACCGCATATGGATCAGATATTCGGCCGTGGCATCCACCGGGGAAATTTTTTCGATGCCGGTGCTGCCCCAGGGCAGAATCCGCGCGTGGCGGTCAGCCCCGCCGTGACACAGCCAGCTTTTGGCGGACGACACCAGGCGGGAGGGAATCTTGCCCCCGTGGTCCCTTGCAAACATCCCGGCAAACAGGTCTTCCCTTTTTTTCCAGGGATGCCGGAGTCCTTCCTTAGAGATGTCGTATTCCCCGGGAATATACAGGAATGACGGCAGTACCGGCAGTTTTGAAAATTCCCCCAGGCCGGTGAGCTGGGGTATCTGAAACACCTTGATCCACTGATTTTTATCAAGATGGTCCGGATATTTTTTTGGGCTGCCCCGGCAATGGCCTCCTTCAATCCAGTGACATCCACAAAAGACACCGCGCAATTGGTCGTGCCCAGATCAATGCCAACAATGTAGTGTGTGTCCTGAAATCCATTTAATCCCGGGCCTTAATTTCGATTTCTGCAGGAGTGATCACGGTTGAATCCGCAACATCCGCCAGTTTGGGAATCTCTTTTTTCCGGCTTTCCACCCCGGATGTTTGACGATTCCTTCAAACGGCGGGTCTCCGGTCACGTTTCCCACTAAAGTGATGGCGTTCATGTCAAATCCGGGCTCAACCGTGATGGGATCCCCTTCATCTTCGGCCACCACCGGACGGAGATCAATATACTTTTTCACTGCCTGTTTGCAATCCGCCTGAATACTGCGAACAGCCGCGCCGATCTGTTCATCGGAATACTGTTTCAGGTCTTCAGCAAAAAATCCAGGAGCCGGCCTTCCCGCTGAAGCACCGACAGTGTGTGCAAAAACAGGCGCTGACTGCGTTCCCGTTCGAGTTTCTGTTCCAGAAAATCTTTTTTACCGGATTTAGGCGTTACGGTTTCCAAAGTCTCCACTTCACCCTGTTTCCGGGCCATGCCGGCGGTTCCCAGCCTCAGGACCAGCCAGAGAATCCAACCCAGCAACAGCAAGGCACCAGAGACTGCAGGCATCACCCAAGCCGTGAATCCGGCCTGCAACAATTCAATGAACAGCGGGATTCGATCCGAAAGGTACGACGTTTCCGGCACCGGCCCGATCATCGCTGACATTCGGGCCAGGCCCCAGAAGATACCGGCGCCAACTCCGGCAGACACGACAAACATAAACAATGTAATGATCCAGAACGATCTGCGATGAAACTGTTTTAAACCATCCACGGTGTCAATCCTGTATTTTCTTCATTTCTTATTGTGATAACTAAATCGCGCTATATTTCTGCAAACAAAAAAACCATGCCGTGTTTCAACATGGTTTCTCTGATCATACAAAATTCGACAGACAGGGGCAACAGGTTTTTAACGTTAAGGAATCAGGGATACAAATTCAAATCAGGATCATTCATCCTTGACGATGATACGATCCTTGTTCGTTTCAAAAATCTTCTCCCCCACGCCCTTGACATTCATGATCTCTTCGGGGGCGTGAAATGGGTGGTCTGTCCTGTATTCCATGATTCTTTCCGCCAGCACTTCTCCAACAAATTTTAACGTCATTAACTGTTCCTTGCCTGCTGTATTGATATTGACCTTATCCGCCCCTAATGCGATGGGGGCACAGAAACCGACGATGAGCCATCCGATTAAAACGATTCTGAAAAATTGTTTAGATCTGAAATTGATTGATTTGGGCATAGAAAGCCTCCTTTGGTTCGAAAAAAAACGACATTACTTGATTGAACATTGAAATGAAGAATGGTTACCATATCCCTGATTCCTTGACGTTGCATTCCGAAATGACTCAGTCGACTGAGTCCATGCATACAATGTGACAAAAGAAACATAAGAGAAGATCGTCACCTGTTATTTCATGATCTAAACCTAATTTTGGATAAAATCAAGAAAAACTTCCATGATGGATTGTTCAAAGTAAAAATTTCCGGATGGATGGCCTTTCTGTAAAAAGCAGGGCACTCATAAAAACGAAAAACCACCCTTCCGCGCTGTCCTGTAACGGGGATGCGGTCAGACAGGCCACCAGCATCAGCAGAACCAGTCCCCTGGCCGCCCTGGCCTGTGCCGGATCTTGAAACGAACCGGAATAATGCCACTGTACAGCAAAAAAACCGAGCAGCACCAGCAGTCCGGCCAGCCCGAACTGCACCGTTGTCATGAGATATTCATTGTGGGGATTGTCGGTGGGTGTCATTTGAGTATCAGAAACCAACCGGCCGTAGACTGCTTCAAAACTCCCGGTTCCTGTTCCGATGAAAGGATTTTGTCTGATGAGTTTCAGGGAATTGACCATCCATTCCAGGCGAAGTCCGGAGGAAGAGGTGATATCCGCCGGCTCATCGAGCTGCCATTCCTTGACCTCCTCCATGACAATTCCAGCTCTTTTGAACAAAGGGTTTGCTGGATTGATCCATGCAAAGGTTACCAGAAGAAGGAATACCAGCCCCCCAGCCACCAGGCTTTTGGCCCGGTTCCAGGTCAGAAAATAATACGCCAGAAGCACCATCACGATCACATGCCCAGTCCTTCCGGCCACCATGAACAGCACATTGACCAGGGCTGCCAGACTGAATATCATCCAAAGACTCTTCCTGATCCATCCGATCCCTGGTTTTCGGACCTGCAGTCCAGCCAGAAATGCAGTAAAGGCCATGAAAACATTTTGTTTGATATGGTCATGAAAAATGACGCAGTTCTGGCTGTCCCCCCACACGGGAATCAATCCCGGTAAAAGATCCAGGCACAACAAACAAGACAGCACCAGAATCATTCCCATGGCAGCCATGAATGAAAACAAAAATGCCCGGCGGATCGTGTCATCTCTGAAATAAAGCATCATCATGCTGATAAACAGAAACCGTGCCCCGTCCGAAAGGCTTTCGCCAATTTTTGCGGTCTCTCCGGCAGTATACACCATCCCCAACAGGTGCATCAGAAATACCGCGGCACCCATCAATGCCACCGGGTTCGACCGAAACATCCCCAGCCAGCTTGCGAACCGGTCGGTGCGGTTGTCCAGAATCCAGAACAGACACAACACCCCCAGCACGATATTGGTCAAAGCGGTGGAAACAGGAATGACAAAAATCAGCAGTACCGGCAACGCTCTATTGATCGCATGAACGTGTTGAAACAATAGTTTCATAAATACCTTTCATTTGGGAAGCGGTCCGTGCCGCATTGAACAGCCATCGGGTATATTCACGCCCGGCCCGGGCCTGCTGCCGGGCAAGACCAGGATTTTCCAGATAGCAAAGAATCTTTTCGGCTAGATCAACCGGGTTTTTTACTTGGGCCAGCAGCCCGGTCGTCTGGTGTTTGATCACATCCGGAAACCCGCCCACCTGGGTAGTGATGGTGGGTACCCCCATTAACCAAAGACTCCACCGCCCCCCCGACATTTTCTGAATGAGACGGGTGTACGGCCATATCAAATGAGGAATACAGCCGGGCCACATCCTGCCGGGTTCCCAGGAAAACACCCGGTTCCCCAGTTTTTCCCGCCCGTAGGAATCACCTTGTCTTCATAGGCGGTGGCACCGGCCCAGGCCCCGCCCACAAAGACCAAAGCCACATCAGGCCTCTGCTTAACCAGAAGAGCGACCGCATCGATGAGATCCTCATGGCCTTTGAGTCCTCTGCGCTGCCCCAGATAGCGTTTGGGTCCATACATATAGGCCACCATGCCGATCAAAGCCGTCTGTTCCGGGATTCCCAACTCACGGCAGACCGCTGTTTTCTCCCCCTTTTTTTTCACAAATTGGTCCACATCCGTCCCATAATAGGATAAAAACACCTTTTTTTTATCCGGTACCATGGACCGGTATTGTTTTTGCGTCCATTCACAGGAAGCGATCCAATGATCGTTCGTGCCGGACAATGACATCTCCAACTTCCGGAAAAAAAAAATGTTCAAGGTGCAGCGGTCCCGGGACTTGAAACATCCGGGGGATCGGACTGCGCCGCATGGCCAGCCGCATAAGCACGGTGGTGGAAAAAAAATGGGAATGCACCAGATCCGGACGAATCCGTTGCACCAGCTCCTTGAAACGCTTAATTTGAAAAGGCAGGCCAGCTGCCTGGTTCAAAGAGATATCCAGATCCATGACATGCACCTGGATCCCTGCATCTGAATACCTTAGAGCGCTCCCGGAGCAGTCAGGCAACACCACCTGCACGTCAACCCCGCGCTTCACCAGTTCTCTCATCTGGCGAAACGCCATGACGCGCCCTGGGATGTTTTAAAGATGCAGGACTTTCATTCGCAAAATCCTTCAGCAACACCATTGTCCGGTTTTTTCCAGCGGCAATACACAGAGAAAACAGAAGCAGGCACAGATTCACGCCCACCACGGCGGCCACAACCCCTTTCACCTGCCAGAAAAAGGCCCCGGCCATATAAGCGCTCAAGGCAACAAGTGCCGTCACACCCCACACTTTTGCCAGTAGACCTGTGCGCATGTCGCAACTCAGCTTCAGCAGCAGCTGCTGGGATGCGGCAAAACTGCCGCCGGCCAGTATCAGCCATGGGAAAAGCCAGCTGTAGACACGGAATTCCGCTCCCAGAAAAATCCGTCCCAGCGTTGAATGTCCGAAAAAAAGAACGATAGCACCGATGAATGAAATGATCGCGATGCCCAGAGCAGCATAATGATTAACCCGCAAGACCTGAAAAGACGACGCATTGCGTTGATTGATTCCGGTCACCTGATACAGGATAGGTTCCAGGAACAGAATCAGGAAATTTCCTGCCACCAGCATGGGAATAAACGCCAGTTGATACACTGCCGAATATCCGCCCACATCACCGGCACCGCCAAAACAGATCAAGGTCCACCGATCTGCCATCATCACCACCCAGATACCGCCGTTACTGACGATCAAAGGCAGTTGAAATGCCCGCATGGACCGGATATCCATTTCATGAACCCGCCGGTTTGATCCGGATACCACGTCGTCCCGGACCGGCCGAAAAAGCCTTCTAAAATAGAGAATATGACCCCCTGCCGCCAGTGCCGCCGCCAAGACGAATCCGATCAGTACGGTGACGGCCTCAGGAGCTGCCAGCAGCACGATCAGCATGATTGCCAGCAGAAACCGGCCTGCCTCAAATCCGCCCTGCATCATGCCCCGGAACCGCCTTTTCCGGGCGGCATCCTCCAAAGCCAATGCCACGCGGTTGAATACCAGGAAGACCGCGAACACGCAGGTCAGCATCCCATAAGCCATAGCGGAAAACCTGGACAGAAACGACTGGGTCGTGATCCCGGCCAATCCCAGAAGGAAAATCCAGGCGGCCGCCTTCAGAAAAGAAAACGTCCAGCCACTGCAAAAACCTGCGCGGCATTCCGGCCGCCTGCCAATGCGCATAAACCGAACCGCTGTCTTTCCGATGGGCTCGCCGAAAATCTGAACCGCCAGTGCGGCAAGACTGACTGCCAGGGCCAGGCGCCCATATTCACCCGTGGACATCATGTGGGTGAGAAAACGGGTGCCGACAAGCAGGGCCATAACAGAGGTCATCACACCGAACCCGACCCAGAACGCCTCCCTGATCCATGCTCCCGGGTCACCGGATGGAGAAATGCCGGTATGCTTTCCGTTTCTCTGCCCGGACACGGTCTATCTGACCGCCTGTGCCATGATGCGGCTCACCTGTTCGATCACATGGTCAATACATTTGAGACTCAATGTAGGGTGCACCATGAACATGACAGACGTTTCCCCCAATTGTCTTGCTGTGGGCAGGAATTGGTTTCCGGCAGGGTCTGTCACGCAGCCGTGCAGCCGCACCCCCCCGTTTTCAAACGCTTTTTCCCGATAGATTTCCGGGCAGATGCCTGTATGACACGGCACTTTGGCCCGGTTGAGATACTTGATCACCCTGTCCCGATTCCACGAGTCTTTTAATTCTTCTTCCCGGATAAACACATAATATTTATAATAGGCATGACAGATCTCCGGTTTTGGCACAGTCACCCGCACTCCAGGGATAGTTTCCATCCCCCGGGTCAGACGGCGGGCATGGGACCGCCTCTGTTCCACCCATTTGTCCAGTTTTTTCAGCATCACACGGCCCATGGCTGCCTGCATTTCCGTCATTCTGCCGTTGGTTCCGAAACGGTTCACCAGCCACCGGAAACCCGGATCGTGGTACTGACAAAACGTCTGTTCATAATCTTTGCCATGATCCTTGCTGCTCCAGACCTTCTGCCAGATGTCCTCATTATCTGTCACCAGCATGCCTCCTTCACCGCCCGTGGTCATAATTTTATCCTGACAAAAGGAAAAAACGGCACAATCCCCGAAGCTGCCGGTCATTTTCCCGTTAAGCTTTGCCCCATGGGACTGGGCACAGTCTTCGATCAAAAAAAGGCTCTTGTCTTTACACAAACCGCTGATCCGTGCCAGGTCACAGGGCCAGCCGGCCAGATTCACCGCGATCACTGCTTTGGTTTTTCCGTGACCGCAGCGGCAATGGTTTCCGGGGTAATGTTCTGGCTCACCAGGTCCACATCCACGAACACCGGAGTCGCCCCCGCAGAGCCACACAGGCAGCGGAAGCGACAAACGACCGGGGCGTGACTATCACTTCATCCCCAGGTCCGATATTCAGGGCCAACAAAGCCATATCCAGTGCCAGGCTGCCATTGGCCAGGGCCACCGCATAACTTGTGCCGACATAACCGGCAAATTCATTTTCAAATGCCCGCACGTCATCACCGGTCCATTGATTCACCTTTCCGGACTTCAGCACATTAACAGCGGCCTGAATCTCATCATCTGCGAAGCAAGGCCATGGCGCGAATTCCATACTTATTTCTCCAAAGATCTGATAACTTCAGCCGGACATCCGAATGCCACCACATTGTCGGGGATATCTCTGTTGACAAGGCTGTGTGCGCCCACGACCGCATTCTTTCCAATGGTCACCCCGGGCAGGATGGTGGAGTGGCTGCCGATGCGGCAGTTTTCTTTCAAGGTGACACAACCCTTTTTGCCGTCAATGGTGGAAACGGAGTAGATGGCGCAGTGGGACCCCACCTGAACGAAATCTTCGATCACCACCCCTTCTCTGGCCTGGATATAGCAAAACGCCCCGATATCGGTTTTATACCCCAGTAAAAAACCGGCAATCCCCTGCACAATCCAGTGGTACCGGGTAGGCTCACCCTCAATGATTTCAGGATATTCCCAGTTAACAAATCGGTCAGTCATTTTGTATCCCCCATAAATTCCCGGGCAGTGACCTGCCCTTTCTCCCGAATGCCTTCCTGTCTGAACACCTGAACCAGCGTTTTGGCCAGAATCTTGAGGTCCATCTGAAAATTGTGATGATCCACATACCAGACATCCAGCCGGAACTTTTCGTCCCAGGAAATGGCATTCCGGCCGTTCACCTGAGCCCACCCGGTAATCCCCGGCCGGACCTCGTGCCGTCTGGCCTGTACCGCATCATACCGGTCCAGATACTGCATGAGCAAAGGCCTGGGTCCCACCAGACTCATTTCGCCTTTCAGCACATTGAACAGTTCCGGCAACTCATCCAGGCTGGTCCGGCGCAGCAAATCGCTGAACCGGGTAAACCGCTGCTCATCCGGCAGCAGATTGCCCTGCACATCGGTTTCATGGGTCAGAGACCGGAACTTGTAGACCATAAAGGGCTGTCCATGCTTCCCGGGCCTCATCTGTCTGAAAAATACCGGAGACCCCAGATTCAACCTCACCAGCACGGCGACCCAGACAAACAGGGGCAACAGCATTGCCAGCAATATCAGAGAGATCAAAAAGTCAAACAGCCGCTTCATATCCGTATTCCGGCACGATCCGGTGCAGCTGTTGCCGTATCCGGTCCGCATCTCTTTTTCTGGCCGCCTTTTTCAATACGTCCAGACGGGGTTCCAGTTCACCCAGATCACCGGCATGACCGGACAGCACCCGGATTTTCCCGTGATCAGTGGGCACCACCCCTTCCAGATCGGTCATCAGTTCTTCATATAGTTTTTCCCCGGGCCTGAGCCCTGTATAGACAATAGGAATATCCGCCTCCGGCTCAAAACCTGAAAACCGGATCAGGTCCCTGGCCATTTGATCGATATTCACCGGCTCTCCCATTTCCAGAATAAAAATCTCCCCTCCGTTTCCCATGGCACCCGCCTGAAGAATCAACTGGCAGGCCTCGGGAATCAGCATAAAATACCGGATCATGTCCGGATGGGTCACGGTGACCGGCCCCCTTCCTGGATCTGTTTCTTGAAAAGCGGAATCACGCTGCCGACACTGCCGATGACATTGCCGAACCGCACCGTGATAAAACGGGTTCCGGAACCATCCACGGTGTTTTCCTTCTGGATCAGCAACTCGCAGACACGTTTGCTCGCCCCCATGACATTGGCGGGATTGACAGCCTTGTCAGTGGATACAAACACAAAACGGTCACACTTGAATTCCCGGGCTGCCTCCACGATATTTTCCGTACCAATGATATTGTTCTCCACCGCTTTCCACGGATGGCTTTCCATCATGGGAACATGTTTGTATGCGGCGGCATGAAACACGATTTCCGGGCGGTGCCGGGTAAAATCTGTGTCAGCTCCGATTTGTCCTGGATATCGGCCAGCACGGGGACAACCTTCACGTGTTGAAAATTTTTTCCCAGCTCCAGATCGATTTCGTACAACGGGCTTTCCGCCCGTTCCACCAGAACAATGGTTTCCGGGGAGAACCGGCAGATCTGCCGGCACAGACCCGTGCCGATGGAGCCGCCGGCACCGGTCACCAAAACACATTTTTTCCCTAAATACTGCCCAATTTCCTCTTTGTCCAGTCGGACGGGCTCCCGTCCCAGCAGATCCCGGTATTCCACATTCCGGATGGCATTGAGGGTGATCCGCCCGTCGATTAACTCCCCCATATCCGGAATGATTTTGAAATTCACATCCGCCTGCCGGCATGCATCCAGAATCTCCCGCATCCGTTTTGATGATGCTGACGGAATGGCGATGATCACCTCTTCAATTTCCATGGACACTGCGATAATTTCCAGTTCGTCAATGGTGCCCAGCACCGGAACTCTGTGAATATTTCTGCCGGTTTTTGACTGGTCATCATCCAGAAAACCCACCACACGGGACCGGACAGACGGATTTTCATGAAACTGCCGGCAGATCTTTTCGCCGCAGTCCCCAGCCCCGATGATCAGCATTCTCCGTCCCTGGCCCCTGCCCGACCGGAACAGCCGGGGCAGCAGGTGTTTCACATCCCGCAATCCGACGTTTCCGGAAAAATTTTCAAAGCACAACCGGGTCACCACCCGGACCCCGACAATCAGCATGAACGTCAGGCACCAGTCGATAATGAACACCGACCGGGACATCTGTTCGAACCGGGTGGTGTACAAAACAACGGCAATCAAAATCAAGCTGCCGGCAGTCGAGGCTTTGACGATATTCAACAGATCGTTAATCCCGGTATACCGCCACATCCCTTTGTATAAGTCGAAATAATAAAAACAGACCAAACTTCCCCGCCAAAACGATAATCAGCCATTCTTTGAAACGGGCCGAAGCCCATACCGGGATGTCAAAATCGAACCGGATCAGATGGGACAGATAAAATGCGCAGGTCAAAAGAATCAGATCCAGCAGCAGCATCAATCCGGTATTCCGGTTCAGCTTACTTTTCACCGGGCACCCACCTGTTCCGAATATAAATTGACATGCCAGTAAAAATCAGGGCAGCTGTTCCGTACATCGCAACCAGGCAGCCGATGCCTTTCGGCTGAAGGCATACGGCAAAAACGCCGATGATCAGCTGGGCCAGGCCGTATCCCAGAGACACTTTCCAGTGAGCAATGCCGGCTTCATTGACTAGTAACTGATAAATGTGTTTGCGATGGGGTTCCACCAGCGAATCTTTGTTCCGTATCCTGCCGGCCATGGTGAACAGTTCATCAAAATAAAACATGGACAGGAATCCGGCCATGACCAGAAAATCCGACAGGTTCCGGGACAGAAAGATCACCAGGCTGGCAAACACAAACCCCAGAAGAATGCTGCCCACATCCCCCAGAAAACCGACGCTTTAGGGAAGCTGAAGCAGAGAAATGCCAGGCAGGCGGATGCCACGGACAGGCTGAACAGCACCATGTTCGGCCCCATACCTGCCAACCCGGCATACACGCCGATCAACAAAAATGCCAGAAATCCGGTGATACCCGCTATCCCGTCGATACCATCCATGAAATTATAAAAATTTGCGGTTCCCACAATAAACACCAGGACAGGTAGCCAGATCACATAGCCGGCAGGACCCTGATTCTGGGAATGCAAAAGCAAATACAAAAAGAACAGGCTGCATCCAAAGTGAATCGCCAGTCGGTGAAATACCGGCAGAACATGCTTATCCGCCCCCCAGAAACTGGCAAGAGATATCACCATGGCTGGAAACCAGATATAATAAGGAACCGCCAGCAGCAGACTGGACACAATCAGGGCGGCCAAAATCCCCAGTCCCGCCCCTTTGGGAATTTCCCTGTGATGAGAACTGCGGCAATTCGGCACGTCAATAGCACCGATCCGGTCGCCATGCCTCATCACAACCCATGATCCGGCAAACCCCAAGGAAAAGCTTATCAAGACAATAACCATATCGGTCCTATCACGCTTTCAGCCGGGGAGAACGCCGGCGGTTTTTCAAATACCAGTTTACGGTCTCGCCGATTTCCTGATCGAACGGCACAGGCGGTCGCCACCCCAGCCGGGTGCAGATCCGGGTCGAATCCACCTGAAGTGTCCCCCAGAGGCGGTCATAAATCTGTTTTCTGCCCAGAAGCGTCAACCCGGTTCTCATGATTCTGTCTGGAACCGCAAACAGCCGGGCATGCCGGCCCATGGCTTCAGCAATGGTAGTGATCAAGCGGGGAGTGGACAGATCCATGCCATCGCTGATCAAAAATGTCTGATTTCCCGCCTTTTCATGATCCAGGCACAAACACACCGCATCCACCAGATTTTGAAGACCGATAAAACTCCGCCGGTTGTCGATCGCACCCAAAGGCATGGGAATTCCGGCATACACCAAATCCAGCAATTTTAGAAAATTGGCTTTCACACCCGGCCCGTACACCAGGGGCGGTCGAAGAATTACCACTTCCATGCCGGTTTCCGCCCCGATTTTCTCAAGAGATTTTTCCGCCTCATATTTGGAAACTGCATACGCATTGGGAGGGGTTGCCCGATCAGTTTCACAAAACGGCCCTGCCGGGCTCTCACTGCCGTTTACCAGGACCGAACTCATGAATACAAACCTCTTTACTCCCTGCCGAGCCGCCTGAACGGCCAGATTCCGGGTACCTTCATGGTTGACGGAAAAAAAACGCTGATACAGTTCAGCACTGATTTTATGAAAGCCGATATGGGCCATGCCCGCCAGATGCACCACCTGATCTATTTCTTTCAGACAGTATCCCCATCTGGTATTTCTATTGATATCTCCGACCAGATATCGGTCACAATCATTGAATTGTGCTTTCAACTCCTCGTCATCCTCGGAAAATCTTCTGAAAACACAGGATAATTTGTTCTGCCGGATCCGCAATTCATGGTACAAAGCATAACCCACGAACCCGTTTGCACCGGTGAGCAAAATATTCATGAAGCTACATCCATCGATTTTTCAACCATTTGCCCACAAGCCACAATGTCTCATGGACTGTGGCGGAGTATTACAAGCCACGCAAAAAAAATCAAGAAGAAGCTTATATTGCACACCTTAACGTTGCACCAAAATTTTCAAAAACTGTTTCAATCATATCGCCTCAAGCAGTTTGTCCATAATACACACCCTGAATTCCCGCTTTATTGTAACGAGGCAGGGGGCATGACGTCAAATTTCCCGTAAAGTTCCATCTGGCGCCGGGTTGTTTCTCCGACCTAAAGCTGGGCCATTCGGCTGTTGAAAGCAGTTTCATCCTCTAATGCCCGCTCCGGGGAAAAGTAAAGATAAAGATGCATACAGCGCTTGTCCTTGATTGTATCTTTTTTGTAAGGCTGCTCCTGGGAATATTTCCAGGTAACCGGAATGGAATAACAATAGAGCTGATAATCCTGGCTGTAGTGGGGCCAGTTCCGCATATCATCCCGGACGTCGTCGAATTGATCCTTGACAAGCTTCAGCGATGTTTTCGCAGCAATCAGGAATTTCATGTAGTGTTTGTACAGATCGTTGATGTTGGACGTACTGAAAAATCTCCGGTCAAGAATGACCTTGAACTTTTCATAATCGAGCGTGTTCATGTCCGCCAATAGTTTTTTCAGTGTTTTGACGTCAGGAATGTTACCGGGCAGTTTTCTGTAATAGAAAGGAAGATGGGATTGCTCACCGAACAATACCGCCAGATTGATCTGCGGCAAGTGTTCACGGTCTTTGTTTTTACCATTGTAATTGAGGCGAACAGGTCGCTGATTTGCTGAGAGGGTATGATATCACCGTGAGGGTGCCGATGAAGTGCTGCCCAGTGTGGAAAACGACTCAAGGGATTTTTGCCCTCCAGTATCAGATAATAGACGATTGACAGAATCTGGCAGTAACTGTCGGGAAAACAGGTTTTCAGGTCATCAGTCACACCAGTGGCCTCCCCGATACGATCGAACAGGTAGGTCGCACCATAGAATTTTCGGCCCGGAACAGTGATGGGCACTGGGCCAGGTTTGGCTTTAGCTGCGGCAGGTTGTTGCTTAACTACCACCCGGGACGGCTGACAGTTCAAGAAGTCCTTGACTTTCACACAAAACTCTTTGAAATTGTGACAAAAAAGTTGATGAGCCCTTCTATTTGTTGATATATAGTGAATTAGCGAAAAACAAAATAAAATGGTAAAGGAAGAATGATACAAATTCAATTAACATTTTTGACAAAATCAATAATTTTTTTTAACCAGTTTCAAAGTGCCGCTTCTCTGCATCAATGCGGCATTAGAAAACGACATGGGCATAGCGTGCACACCTTGATTTTGGCCATATTCACCCTGCCCTTCATGGGGGAGAATTTCTTCAGGGGCATAGCAACCAACGGAAACCTTGCATTTGGTAAAGATGTGGCTATGGCTCCAGCGCTGCAATATTCCGGTTTGTTAGAAAAACGAAAGTTAGCCGATAAATTTTAAACCCAAAAGTAGAGTTAACGACCCTAATTATACAAAATTATGCGATCCGCCAACATCGACTACCTTCCCCGCCTGGATCACCTGCGCCTGCTAGCCGCAGCCCTGGTTTTTGTCTTTCATGTCTATCATGTACTTTACGGCCACTGGCAACCCAACACGGATTCCGGGATATTCGGCTGGGTCATCGAAGGCCATACCGGGGTGAGTCTTTTTTTTGTATTATCCGGCTACCTGTTCATGACCATTGCCTTTCGCCATAACGGCGCAATTAACTATCTGGGATTTATTAAAAACCGTTTTTTACGGATTTTTCCCCTCTTTTTATTTGTCTTTTTTGTGGCGATTTCCCTGTCCCGGGACAGTTTCCAGTCCCCGGACTGGGCTTATGCCTTTTTTTCAAATCTCGGCCAGGCACCCACGTCCAACCATTTCATCACCGGCACGGCCTGGACCATTTCCGTGGAATTCACTTTTTATCTGATTTTTCCATTTCTGTGCCGGTTTGCCGTTGCCCGTGGCCCCGGTTACCTGTGGCGGCTGATGTTTCTTCTGGTTTTGTTTAAACTGGGGGCCTGGTTTTCCGTAGACCGACCCATGCACCTTTACTATTCCACTCTTTTGGGACGACTGGATCAGTTTCTCATCGGCATGATAGCCGGATTTGCCTCAAAATTTCTAATTGATAAAAATATCCGGCTGAATTTCCTTTGGCCGGCCGCAGCTCTGACGTTAATGTGGGGACTGATAGCTTGGCAAAGCGTTACCTTCAGTTTTTTTTCCGATGACCAACGCTCTGTTTACTGGATTTTCTGGGGGATCATCGAAGCCGGCGGGTGGGCGTTCGTCATTCTCAGTTACCGCCACTGGCGGGGAAAGATCTGGAAACCAGTGGCCACATTCATGGAAGCCGGAGGCCGGATCAGCTTTTCATTTTATCTGTGGCACGCTCTGATGATTTTTCTGTGGGAAAAAACCATTGGAACTATCCATTGGGCCTCTTTCTGGCAAGTGAATTTCGCCATTCAGGTGTTCATCCTCGCCGCCCTCACATGGCTGGTGGCACACGTCAGTTTCAGCACAATTGAACAACCGTTTCTGGATCTGCGGAGGGAGTATGGGGAAAAAAAGAAATAAAATATCTTAACTGGAGTTTGACAGCAAAATTACTTAAATCGACGAAAACCCCTTTAATTTCAGGATCCGAATCTATAAAATTACGAATCAGGGCATTTTTTCAGTCATTTTTTGTGGCTCAACAGCCTTTTTCAGAGCCTTAATCCTTAGTAATTTTAGAATATTGGATGTTTCAATGCAAATCTCATTACGCATAAGCACACGAAAATTTAAATGAAAAAGTTTTGTAATCTGAAGGCCATCCAGTGCCCTCTTAATTTGATGCCACGGCGGAATATGTCAACAGAGCTGTGCCACACCTTTGGATTTCATGCCGGATCCCCGGTCTGCATGCAACCCGAGTTGACCTGGCAGTATATTCTGCTTTTGGCAGGATTCCTGTATCAGCCGTTTCGCCAATGCTGTCTGTTCCCTGTGGGCAACCATCCAGCCAACAACGGACCTGCTCAAAATACCCATGACGTCATACAGATAAAAATATGTCCATTTGACTTGGCTTTTCAGCTTCGTAATATCCCACGACCAGATTTGATTCGGTTTGGTTGCCAGCAGTTCGGATATTTTATGCTTCGGACGATTAACCTGCCGTCTGTGATCAGGAACCGTACCATGGGCTTTGTGAAGAAACCGCTACATAGTCATGATTGAACAATAGTATTCTCCATCATCAAGAAGAGATGCATAAACCTGATACGGGGCCTGGTCCTGGTATTTTTCAGAATGAAGGGTATCCAGCACCGTTTCCTGTTCATCAGGTTTTAAGGCAAAAGGAGAGAGACGTGTTTGTTTTTCTTTCTGAAGCCTGGCGACCTCAGCAGGCAACGGATTCTTTTCCTTGGGCTTTCGTCCCTGGGGGTGACTGTTTTTCGATTTCTGGCAATGGATGCATTTTTATCGGTTTCATAAGATTTATTCTTGACCCGCCCTACACTAATTAAAATCAACTATCAAACTCAGTTTGACAAAAAAACAAGTTCCTATCCGTATCCACTTCAGAGCAATTACTTGCGTCAGCTCTGGGCATAGCGGGCCTCACTCTTGACTTTAGGGGGCACACCAGGTATTAAAATCGGGCAGTTGAAATTAGTTGCTGGGACGATTAAATATCTGACGATTTTATTTTGGACTCAAGCCTAAAGCCAAGAGTGGATTTAAATGCATGATCAAAAAAAAGACTTTAAGCATCGTCGTGCCGTGTTACAACGAACAGGAATCTATCGAACTTTTTTATAGTGAAGTCAAAAAAAGTTTCCCAAAATAGTGGACTACTAAAAGAGGTAAATATCAAAATCGGATTTGTTGATGATGGTTCCACGGATGACACGTTAACCATCATCAAAGAGATGGCATCAACATCTGATGATATCAGTTATATTTCATTTTCCCGGAATTTTGGAAAGGAAGCTGCTATCTATGCCGGTTTGGAAAAGTTCAAGGGAGATTATGTTGCGATAATGGATGCAGACCTGCAGGATCCGCCGGATCTATTGAAGGACATGTATTTATCCATAAAAAACTTAGGCTATGATTGTGTTGCAGCCCGACGGGTGTCCCGTAAAGGAGAGCCGCTGCTTCGTTCGTATTTTGCACGAAAGTTTTATCAGATAATCAACTTGATCTCCAAAATAGAATTTGTAGATGGCGCAAGAGACTTTAGGCTAATGACACGACAAATGGTGGAAGCCATTCTATCCCTGAAGGAGTACAATCGCTTTTCAAAGGGACTGTTCAATTGGGTCGGGTTTAATGTAAAGTGGGTGACTTATGAAAATATCGAACGTGTAAAAGGTCACACCAAATGGTCGTTCTGGAGTTTGTTCTTATACTCCATTGATGGAATAGTCGGTTTTTCGGTCCTGCCCCTGGCATTATCCTCTTTTATAGGCGTATGTATATCGGGTATTTCATTTTTAGGCATGATCGTAATCATTGTCAGGAAATTGTTTTGGGGGGATCCGGTATCTGGTTGGCCATCCATGATGTCTATTTTTTCCTTTATAGGCGGAATGCAATTGTTGTGCCTCGGTATCATTGGGCAATACCTGGCGAAGACCTACCTGGAAACCAAAAACAGGCCCTTGTATCTTATTAAGGAGTTCAATTTAAAGGAATAAAATTGAAATGGATTTAAGGGAAAAACAAAGAATCCATATCGGCATCCATGGGAGTTGTCTCGTAGCCATAATATTTTGAAATTATTGCCCAAAAACAGTGGCTTTGCCTATGCGGACATTGGTTCGGGAGATGGTTATTTTTGTAGAAAACTTATGGAGATGACAAATGGTAATGTATTTGCTGTTGATAAGGGGTATACCAATACCAGGAAAAAAAAAGACGGGCTCATCTGCTTAAATGATACCGCTTTACTTAAGACAGATAGCATCGATTGCCTGATCATGATGGATGTTTTAGAACATATCGAGAATGAAAACGCCTTCTTACAACAAGTCCTCGAGACGTTAACCCCTGGCGGCAAAATTATCATAACCGTCCCGGCCTTTCAGTTTGTTTTTTCCTCCCATGACCTGTTTTTAAAACATTATAGACGATATAATAGAAAAAATCTGGTTGGCTTGTTACGGAAAAACGGAATCATCATTGAACAGGCGTATTATTTCTACAGCTCTCTATTTTTACTCAGGTGGCTTTTTATCTTGCTCGAAAAAACCGGGTGGATTAAGAACAAAAACGCAGGTATTGGGTTGTGGTCACATGCCGAAGACAGTTTTATGACGAAGTCCCTTTGGGGGTTGCTGAACATAGACTTCTCCATCAATCAATTGCTAAATAAAATTCATATCCGATTACCCGGATTGTCGCTTATAGCTGTTTGCAGAAAAAAAAAATGAATAAGATTAGAACACATGGTTCACTACAGCATGAATTGCTTCAATTCATTGGTATCGGGATATTTATAACGATCCTCAGTATAATGTTGATGTCTGTATTTTATAATTTATTGGGGATGGGGTATTGGGGGGCCAGTGCGATATCTTATTTTGTTTCGAGCCTGATATCATTTTTTTTTAAACAAAAAAATGACCTTCAAAAACGACGACTCATCTCTGAGTACAGGTACTAAATTTTTCATTAATATTGCATTATGCTATATTGTGGCGTTTTTAATTGCCAAACCCATCATCCGCTATTTGTTGCTTTTTTTACATATAGAAAAGACCCATATCGTTGAACAATCGGCATTATTATTTGGCGTCTGCCTGTTTTCGGGGCTAAACTTCATTGGTCAAAAATATTTTGTTTTTTTAGGGAAGGGTCCGAATCATGAGGGTGTTAAGCCCATCGCAAGAAGGTTATGGAGGGGAAATTTACTTGTTAGCCTATTTGCCGGCCTCTTGTTTCTGATTAAGATTTTGGCCCGCAAACCTGTTTATACCGGTGACGAACCTAGATACCTGCATATGGCCTACAGTTTTTTTAAAACCGGTTCTTTTCATCTTGCCTACACGGAATGGGTGGCATTTTGCGACCGTTTTTATATCCGCGTATATCCTCCTGAGTTGCTGAGTTCCGTGCATTCCCCGGTTCATTCCATACTTATCAGTCCCTTTGTCGGTCTTTGGGGACCTGAGGGTGGCCGGTGGGCCCAGTTTGCCGTAGCACTGGCAGGTTTTTTTGCATTGGCCAAACTTTTGCAGCGGTTTTCAACGCCGGTGCTATCGGTGTTAATTTCCTTTTTCATATTTACCACACTCCCTGTGTTTTCCTATGCCAGTCTGTTGTATTCGGAAATTTGGTTAATGACCTTGCTTTCGATTGCACTTTATATATCCACTCAAAAATCATTGCCACTTTTCTCATTGTACCTCGGCCTGTCCGCGTCCCTGATCCTTCCGTTTTTCCACATCAGAACGGCATTGATTTCAGCCGTACTTGTCATTTACCTGGTACTCAGAGTGATGAGTGAGCTGAAAGAGCATCCGAATTATCGTAGAATTATATTGTGTTCGGTTTTATATGCCATGATCGCTCTGGCTGGGTTTGTTTGGTTTCAGATATCCTGGAGCGGATCGGTTTTCGGAAGCGCAAAGGCACCGTTTGAGCCTGGGTTCACCATGTTTTTCCAGCGGCTTGCAATTCAACTTTGGACCATGCGTCACGGCCTTTTGATTTTTAATCCCGCCTTGATATTGGGAATTATCGGATTGGTGATCGGGGTTATAAACAAGTCAACTCAGGCAAGACTGGGGTTGGTTCTTTTGGGAGTATATTCTCTCACCTTTGTTTGGGGGCGGCTTCTGACTCTTTCCCCGCCCGGTTTTGGGTGGTGGTATTGCCTGTGTTTGCCATGGGGCTTGCCATATGGCTCATCATTTAAAAACTCAGATCGCCAGGATTATCACTGTTGTCTTTGTTCTGGTTTCCTATATCAATTTCGGCCTATACTGCATTAAGCCCAATTTATTTTTGATTAATATGCAAGTATCTTATACATATGACGTTCTGTACAATCATCTTACTTTTTTATCCTTTCTTCACTTTTCAAGCGTTATTCCCTGGGACAATTATTTTTTCTGTGAATCCGGATTGAACTCCTTTTTTAATGCCAGTAAACCCTTGTTAGCTGCATGGTCCGTCATGGGGATATTATTCGTTCTTTTTTTGTTGGTCATTGTGTTGTCAAATAACCAATTGCTCAGGAAAATATTTCAGCTTTTCATAGTTGTGCTGATATCGGTAGGCCTTTTTTAATGCCTATATGATTCGGTTGCCGTCGTCGGAGATATCGGCCGTGTATGATATCCATGAAAGCAATACCCTGATCCAAATTGAATTTAAAAAACCTGTCAATGCGGCAGTGATAAGGTTTTTGAATCATCCGGTGGTCTGGGCTCCTCCGGCCTATCCTGAGCAATTTACAATCAGCACAAGTGAGGACGGTATTGTCTTTGATGAAATAGGCATGGTACGGGCCGCAGGAATGATCCGGATGCCAGCGATTGAAAAAATTCTGGCCTTGAGGATTAAGATTTACAATTTTTCAGATATAAAATGGATTCAATCCTGTGAGCTTTCAATCCTTGCAAAAAATATTAACCCGATAAAAAGTATTTTCTTGCCAAAAACTTTTGTCAGGCTCAAAAAATCGATGCTGTTGGGAAAAGACCACTCTGGGGGCACCGAAACCCTGAAAATTGGTGAAAATCTACCCTTTAGAGCCTGGGGGAAAGGCCGCAAATATCTAAACCATGAGTGGTGGGGGGGAGAGCCCTGGGGAACATGGTCAAAGGCCGAGGCGGCCTTATGCGGGTTTCGGCTTGACCGGGTGCCTAAAAAAGATTTGGTACTATTGATTGACGGTCACGCCTTTCTGGACCGAAAGCACCCCAGTCAGGAAATTGATGTCTACCTGAAAGAACAGTATGTCGGAACGCTTAAATATACCCTTTCTGATAATAATTCTTCTCGGTCAGTCAAGATTCCCAAGAATCTTTTTCAGATGACACGCAGGTATCCATCAGGTTTAAGAGCAAAAATTCCGTATCTCCTGCCGAACTCGGAATCTCGGGCGATGTTCGTGAGTTGGGGCTGGGATTGACCTCCATTCAGGTAAAAACAGCGGATTGAAATGATAGCCTATTCAAAGGAAGCGTATAGGCGATCTTTTCGGTCCAGGCTTGCCCAGTCATGGCCCATGACTGTCAATCAACTTTCAAAATTGCCCCCCCCCATCAGCACCCAAATTTGACCCCTCCCCCTCTATGACAATATAAGTAAGACATATAGCGGGATTTGATTCAGATTCCTCCAAAATTTAACACAATAAACCAAAACAAAAAGAGAACGAGTTAATTCAACTTTAACTTTATGGAAAATGTGTCTCATTTTTATTGACATATTTCGCCCTCTCTGAAAATATAAGTGCGACTCTTAACATTGAAAAATTGGTTTAGGACGGGTAAGGATGAAACTTATGAAACCGATAAAAAAAGCATCCGGTATCAGAAACTGAAAAGCAGTCTTCCTTGCTCAACTCAATTTTGATATTTAAGTTAATTATTGGAAACTAAGGTACCATTTGGTTAAATCGTGCTTAAAAAATTTCTTCCTATTCCGAAAAAAAGAGGCTTAAGAATCCGTAAGGATCTTGCCAGTAGTCATTTGTTCAGTAAAACTCGGATCAATAGAATATTCAAGCAGATAGTTAAAAAAAAAAGGCGAACGATCTTTGGATGCGATGCCCGTGATTAAAAGATTCCTTGATCAAGAAACTGTTGGATACACACAAGCTGTAAAAGCAGCATCGGATTATGTTGCCAATATCTCAAATGGTGGCCGAGAATGGCTTTACAGAAAACCTTTTGATCCGTCACCGGGCAACTTGGAATACTTCAGTTTGATGTATGCGCTTAACAATTTACTTAAAGCGATGAATATTCGGGAAGAGGGCAGAGTTTTAGAGGCAGGAAGCGGTTCGGGTTGGCTGACGGAAATACTTTTAATGTTGGGATTTCAAGTAGACGCACTTGAACCGGCTGCCGATATGCTTCAAATTGCTCGAAACCGTTGTCAACATTTGGGAAAGCACTATCAGATAGACTTTTCAGAGCAGGTTTATTTTCATCAGACAACTATTGAAGAAAGCGAATTTGCAGAGCACAGCTTTGATGCAATCATTTTTTTCGATTCACTTCATCATGTTGTTGATGAACATACAGCCTTAGAAAAAGTGTTTTCTTATCTCAAACCGGGCGGGTGCCTCGGTATTGTCGAGGGTGCCTGGCATCCCGGCAATAAGGCCCTGGAACGTCAACTTGTCAAGGAAATGGACACCTATGGCACGCTAGAAAACCCTTTTTCCATTGAATATCTTGATTGCCTTCTGAAAAGATACGGATTTATCGATCAGGTCCGCTATATATCAGTCAATGGCTTTTTTACCCCCCAACAAGCGGATCAGCCACTTGGTAAATTTTCAACAGCACCTGTGGATGCAACCAATAATTTAACGGCCCGTAAACCTTATGGAGCCTTTCCAGAATGTCATGACCTACAAAACAACACGCATGCCCGGCTCACCTTACTTGGCGGTGGAATAGATCCTGAAAAAGGAAACGCTTCTGTTTGGGTTCATATAAAAAATACTGGTGAGACGAATTGGCATGGGCAGCACTTCAGGCAGGGACATATCACTATTGCCTTGAAAAAAGGAAACCTTTCTAGCAGCACCTTTCAAGAAGCTGAGCAGCGCCATCCATTACCGGAAAAGTTGATTACTCCGGGACAAGCCATTGATACAAATTTCACCTTTACTCTGCCGGCAAATGGCATAGATCCATGGCATGGGTGGGAACTGGATCTGGTTTGCGAAGGATTTTTCTGGTTCTCTGCAAGGGGGACTAAACCCTGCCCCATACCGAACGTATCTTCCAGGGGCTGAATTCCCTTCTTTTGTTCTGGTTTGAACGAATTGTGACTGACATCCCAAAAATTGTGTTTTTGTGTCGATGGTGGAATATGTCACTCTAACTTAACTTTCGGGATTCAATTGAACAGCCCCAAAAAGGACATAACGCTCTAAAATTGCCACTTCTCTGCATCAATGCGGCATTAGAAAACGACATGGGCATAGCATGCGCACCTTGATTTTGGCCATATTCACCCTGCCCTTTGTGGAGGAAAATTTGTTCAGGTGCATTGCAACCAACGGAAACCTCGCGTTTGGTAAAGATGCGGCTTATGATGTTCTGAGGGGGTGTCAATCCAATTGGAGAAAGCTGTTGTTGCATGTCGGCACCAAACCTTACGGTTTTTTGAACCGCCTGACAGCTGAGATCGCGGCTCTGTTTTGATTGTGGATGACAGCCCTTATGACCGTTCCCGGTCCAAAGCGGTAGAGCGATTGTCCAGGGTGTGGGATCATAGCCGTGGTCTATTTATCAAAGGGTTCCGGATGCTCACGGTTTGCTGGTCTGACGGATACAGTTGTCTGCCGTTTATAGTGGACCACATTGTCATCTGCGGATGCCAAAAACCGGATGACTGGTTACGGACTTTAATCTTTCAGATGAAGACATCGTTCGAATTTACGGCAAACCCTGGGAAAAAGTGTTTTTAAAAATAGCCAAACAGCATTTGAACTGGCAAAGGAGATGCAATGTCGTGATTATGATGCCCTGGTGGCCCATATTACCATTGTTTTCCAGCGGTATATGTTTTTGGCCTGCCATCATCAGATAGAAACTGATGACAGGACGTTTGGAGAATTGTTCTATGCCTGCTGCGAAGAGGTCTCCGATATTTCGTTTGTTGAATCGCTTTACAGGATAATGACGTTTGCCGGCAACCAATTGAAAAAGCCTGGCAGTTGTGAGAAAACAGCGGCAGCTTTTTTTGATGCGGCCATGACGACATCACTGCGATGTTCCGGTTTGTTAGAAAAACGAAAGTTAGCCGGTAATCTATAAACCCAAAAGTTGAAACTTCAACCTAAATTCCCGCACTATTGTGACGTAAGCGGTAATCAAACCCCATCTCCCGCAGCAGCCCCGCACTCTGGACTATGATGCTGCCAAAACTCAGAACGGAGACATCATGAAAACAGAATCAAGACAAGAAAAACTGGAGATACTCTGCCAGTTCTGGAAGGCCCACCCGGACAGAGGGGAAAAATCCGGACTGTCCCAGAGAGAAGATTACCAGCATCACAATCTGATTTACAATCGTTTCGGATATTGAAAAGCCCGGTTTAAATCCGGAAACCTGCCGATCAAGTTTTTGCAGGTGGCATCACAACTCGTCAATCTCTCTATGACTGTGACAATAACGATCAACAAAACACTTGACTGAACAAACCAAAGACTATAATGATAATCTATTACAATTTTGATTCAACAGTATCGTCACTTAAGCAGTTACCGCAGGTTTTCATGAGACTTTTTTTTAGGTTGGAAACCCGGAGATCAAATAAAAGGAGACTTTATGAAACTCAAATCCATAGTATTCATTTTACTATTTGCACTGATTGGTCATGTAACCGTCTGGGCATCCGTATCAAGAGAGCAAGTGACACAGATCTATGTAGCAACGTTTAACCGAGCACCGGATGCTGCAGGGCTCAACTTCTGGGTGAATTCTGGAAGAACCATAAATCAGATTGCTGCAGAGTTTTTCAAAGTACCGGAAACACAGAGAAAATATCCGGAAGGGACAACAGAAGAAGCATTCATCAACACCATCTATCAGAATGTGTTTGGGCGTGATGCGGAGCAAGCAGGTCTCGACTATTGGGCCAATGTGCTTGGTAACGGTTGGGAAACCCGTGACAATATGATCCTCACCGTTATCAACGGTGCCGCTGGTAAGGATCAGCAGGTGCTTGTCAACAAAGCCGAGGTGGGGCTGTACTATGTGGACGAGGTAGGGACGAATCATGTAGATGGCTATCAATTTTCTCTGGCAGATATCACTGACGATGTTGCCACCGCAACAAATGCAAAACAGGCCATCAATCTGATTGCCGGCAACCCCGGCGGCAGTCTGAAAGACGACATTGAATACTATATGGCCCTGTTTTCCTCCGCGGAAGAACTGTCCCCCATGGTGGATGAAGTCACCGCTCTGCTCGGAGTTGTCTTGAGAGGAGATCCTTCGGTCGTCACCATCACCCCGCCCCTGGAAACGATCAACATAAACAACCCTCCCCCCAACATCAATATCACAGCTGATTTCGGCAATGGATACACCCCGCCGGAATCCACAGCAGTGTATACCGGTTCAGCAGTGATCGATATCACCGGCATTGCGTTTACCCAGACCGGCATCGCCGCCAACCTGTCTTTGACCGCCACCAATGTGCAGCGCAATGGGGAGCCTGTCTTCAACGGCGCCATGACAGGCTCCCTCAATTTCGGAATGGCCGGAGAAAATATCAGCATGGTCGCCAATCTCAATTTCTCCAACCTCGCCTCCATGGGAGAGCTGATAAACGGCGGTATCGGGATCAATATCCCGGCCCTCAGCGGAGAAGGGCGGCTTCTCCAGCCCGCAGTCTATACCCTGAATCAGTTTTCAGCCATGGGTTACCAGTTAAACGGCACCATGACCATGACAGAACCATCTGCGGGTATGTATGACGTCGATTTCAACATCACCACCAACCAGGGGCCGGTAACCGGACGTCTCCTGGCACAGATGGATATGCAGAACCTGGATCTGGTAACCCTTTCAACGCCTCAGGGGCCGATGACAGTCGGTACCGCCATTGTCACGGTCAACCAGGTAATCATCGACAGCAGTGAAGACAGCACTTGTACCGATTTGCCGGTGTCCGGAAATATCGTAGTGACAGAGGGCGGGGAAACCGCCACCATCACTTTCAGCAACTGTGCCTACACAGTAAACTGACCGTAACTGACCGTTATTTTCCTGCCGGGAAGAGTGACACACCAGGCATATAGCCTCTTCCCGGCAGGTCCCGCACAGATTCAAGCCGCCAGAATCCCGTCCTGCATCTTGACAACGCGATCCGCCCGCTTTGCAATTTCCATATCATGGGTGACCAGAAGAACGGTCATCTGATCTTTTCGGCAACGGTTTATGATAGCCCCCATGATACATTTTGCGGTCTGGGAATCCACACTGCCGGTAGGTTCATCCGCCAGCAGGATTTCCGGTGAATTCATGATGGCCCTGGCCACAGCAGCCCGCTGTCTTTCTCCTCCGGAAACCTGAGTGGGCCGGAAATCCACCCGATTTTCAAGACCTACTTCAGACAAAAGCCGGCACGCTTTCTGCCTGATTTGTGACTGCGTCATTTTTGAAACAGCCAGGGCTGGCAATGCCACATTCTCTGCCAGGGTCAGATGGCCGAGCAGATGATGAAACTGAAAAATAAAACCCACCTGCAGATTCCGGTAAACAGACTGGCGGTCAGGGGTCGTCAACGGTTTCCCGTTGATGTAAATATGCCCCTGGGTAGGCCTGTCAAGGGCACCGATCAGATGCAGCAGCGTACTTTTCCCGCATCCGGATGGGCCGATCACCGCACAAACTTCTCCTTTTGGTATTTCCAGGCATATGCCATTCAATGCCCGGACAAGCCCTTTGTCAAAATGTTTGTGTACATTGTCCACCCGAATCATCGTTGTAACCATTCCTCTTTTGGGTCCTCTTTGGGGCGGATGCCTCTCAAACGGGCGTTGCTCTTTATTCTCTCCGCCCCACGGGTCACCAAAACACAGCAGAGAGATCCTAGAAAATTGGCAATCATATCCAGCATATTATTGTCATAGCCGCCCACACCGTTTTTTGCTACGGTAAGGGTCACCAGATATTCGATGATTTCCACAAAAAGCACCGATACCCAGAACCAAAAAAACCAATTCAAATGACTTGAGCCACCGATTTATGGGTCTGTTCCTGAAACAAAAAAAATTCAGAACCACGGCACAAACAAAAGAATTAAAAAAGTGAACATATTTATCATATCTGACTTGAAAAATAATTTTGTCGTACAAACGGGTTTCGTGCCAGACCGCCAATCCTCCGGCAAAATGCAGAACGATACCGGCCTGGACCAGAACCAGAATCCAGGCCGGCACCTGACAGTTGCGCATGGTTTTCCAGATTCCGGCAATTAGGGCCAGAACAATCAGTGCATATACAAAAAATTCCCAGAGATATTCTCGCCCCCGGTAATAGACAAACCGATCAAAATACACCCCATGACACATCCATAGAAAAATCAGGACATTGATGCCGGAAAAGATATCCAGGCTGGATATCCTGTGATCGGATTTATTCATATCTAAGTGCTTCCGCCGGGTTCCGGAGAGGTAGCAAAGAATGCCGGACACAGGGGCTGACAACGGTATTGATCAAAGACAATGCATCACTGCCAGATACAGAAAGAAGAAATGACCGGGCACCTTGGAACGTAAGAATGATCCGGGTTTTTGCCTGCCAGACATTTTTGAACGACAGCCAGAAAATCAGTATATCCATCGTTTTGAACGCCAGTATAAATTGACTCTGGTTCCTCAAAAAAAACATTTGCCTATGTATCAATTAAAATGGGCTTTTACAATATCCAAGTTTTGAAATAACGGCAGGGCCTTTACAAAATCCCTTTTTGCAAAGGGATGGATCCCATTCTAACCGGCAACGGAACAAACCTTATACTCGCAGTGTCAGGTTCTGATAATTTTTCATGCATTTCTTGACAAAAAACATGGTTTTATTCTATCGTAAATACAAGAAAATGCGAATAATCTCTGGTCAATAATTGTCTACTGTTATAAAAAAATGAGATGTATGGATAATACACAAAAAATTCGTGTAACCCGAACCTGTCCGCAGATTCTTCGAAAATCGCTTATCCCATGAAGCTGCATTTTTTTTTTATTTCTTGCCTTTAGAAATCTTATCAGAACCAGAATAAGAACTCTCCTTACGATTATCGGGGTCGCCGGCAGTATTGCCATGTTTGTTTCATTGACATCCATCAGCAGTGACCTAAAAATGCAGATTGATCGTTCCATGGCAAACAGCAATATCGATGTAGTTGTTCAGGAAAAGAATGCGGTAACCCCGGTTGCCTCCAGAATTCCTGAGGATTCCATCAAATTGTTGCACGAGCTGGAAAATGTAAGATCCCTATCCTCAATTATCATTGGATCCACCCGGACCCCCGGCCTTCCCTATGTGTTCCTGTTTGGAATTTCTTCCCAGGCGCCCTATCTTTCGGTCACAAACTGGTTGGGGACGGGGCTTATTGAGGGATCCATGCTCCGTCCCGGAAAAAAAGAGGTGATGATCGGACGATCTGCAGCGCGCAGATTGAAAAAAGAAACCGGGGATACATTGGAATTGGGATCAAAAGAACTCTTTACTATTTCAGGTGTTTATTGGCTTGGGCAGGGGGTTCTGGATGGTGGGGTTGTCATTGACATAGAGGGGTCTCAAGGTCTTTTAAAACGTCAAGGCTATGTGAATTTGGCCTTGATTGAGGGAAAAACCAAGCAAAAACCGCCACTCTGATCCGAGAAATCCAGGATCGATTTCCAAATCTGAGTCCGGCACCGGCAAGTTCCCTGCGCACTCGAATTCGTGCTATTACCATGATAGACGGATTTGTTGCCGCAGTTTCGGTGACATCCCTAGTTTTAAGTGGCGTACTGATTCTAAACACCCTGATAATGGCCATCTCCGAAAGGACAAGGGAAATCGGCATACTGATGGCCATTGGCTGGTCAAGGGGGATGATCATGGGGTTAATTGTCACAGAGGCTGTTCTACTGGGTATGGTGGGGGGCATTTTAGGCTTTGTATCGGCCTTTCCTGCTCTCAGACTGCTTACATTTCTTCCGACCATGGCTTTAGGCTGGGTTCCCGTGGTGCCTTCCTTGAACCTTTTTTTCTGGGCTGTCGGCTTAGCCAGTGGAATTGCCGGCTTAAGCGCACTTTATCCCGCTTTATTTGCAACCCGGCTCATGCCGGCAGAAGCACTTCGCTTTGAATAGGTCCGGTTTAAACCAATCACCAGTGCTGATGGATTTGCATTCTCCAATCGCTTTTTGGGGTTATATTCTGTTGAAACGATACAATTTAGAACCATACATCGTCTGTGAAAAAAAAAATGGATAATTTCTACTGGAACGGGTGCCCCCCCCTTGCTACAGGAGGTATGATATCATAAAAGCCCTGATCAACAATCAATATTTGCCATTATTTACCATGCGCTTCAAAAAAGTCTGGTTTGTTTTCTTGGTTGTCGGTTTGTCCTCTCTGTGTTTGACAGCGGGATGCCAGGAAAATACCCGATCCCCTTCCGCCCGTCAATCCCCCTTTGACATTGTTGTCGTGTCAGACATCCATACCCGGATACCTGGATACCCGGATGAAGGATATTATGACAGCCAGGCCAACCTGGCCAATGCATGTTTGTTGTGGACAGGATCAATGAAACATATCCGGATGCTGATTTCGTAGCCGTCAACGGAGACCTGGTGGGGTGTCTGTTCAGCGAAACTCCGGAAGATTATCTGACCGGTGAAGACAATCCCGCCGGTCAGTTCAAACGCCTGTTCGATCATCTGATGCTGCCCTATTATCCGACTCTGGGCAACCATGACTACCACACCGGATTCGACCCCGTCATCCTGGAACATATCCCTGCGACTGATTTTGACGCGGTTGAATCGGCCTGGATAAACGTCCTGGGAATCGATCCGTATTATTCGTTCATCCACAAAGGCGTTCACATGATCTTTCTGAACAGCAACCGGGGAACCACCCGGCACCTGCCCTGCAGCGGACTTGAGATGGAAACCCTTTGCATGGGATCTTTTGACCCAGCCCAAATGGTATGGCTGAATGCCTGCCTGAACCGACCGGAACCGGCCGTTATTTTCACCCACCACCCCCCGGCGGAATTGCCTCTTTCACCGGAACGGCCTTTCTGGATTTCCATTTTGTCGGAAATCATGGTTATCGATCCGGCTGATCCATTCTACGATATAATACAACGTCACAGGGACCGCATTCTTGCCATTTTTTCCGGTCACTGGCACCTGTGGCAGGAATATTCCCTGTTCGATTCGATCCCTGTGTACCTGACCGGCCCGGTGGGAGACAC